>Ga0307507_10000696_pt1 | contig 73633 bp, 73 predicted proteins | sample 7_EM_MG_FD_207223 | JGI IMG/M metagenome (GOLD analysis project Ga0307507, IMG submission 207223) | Populus trichocarpa ectomycorrhiza microbial communities from riparian zone in the Pacific Northwest, United States - 7_EM | ecosystem: Host-associated > Plants > Roots > Unclassified | place... | reverse complement strand
CTGCACGCGCTGCGACGGCTCTCTACCATCGCCTCTGCACTTGGCCATCAATAGGAATAGGATTCCAGATGATGTTTCCACCCGCGGCGACGTGGACGCGTGCAGTAGGGCTTCGCGGGCAAACGACTAATATAACTTTAATAGAAGCTATAGAGCGTATATAAAAGTCTAAATCTAAATTATTAGAATTTATTATTAAGTAGTTGTTAAGATATGAAGGTATGAATTTTCTAATTTTTGGTGAGTTTTAAGGTTGCTCGCTCGCTGGTAAAACGCGTTAGAGTAGGTTTACACGGTTTACTTTAAAACTATACGGAAATTTTAATAATAACAGGAAAGGAAAAAATGACTACTAATTAAAAATACCCAGAGATGGTAGGGCTGTTGCAGTTTTAGTGTTGTTGCACCATCACGCACTTACTCGCCATCATTGACCCGAGTTTTTATTGACCTGAGTTTACGAGTGGTCTCTACCTTCTTTTGATTAAACTTTGCCAAGCCCGCTTCTGATTGGCCTAAAAAAGTCGCGGGCGGTAAGTCGTGGCGTAACTCGCCTGACGAACTTTAAAACACTGCACGAAGGTATTGGGGTTGCCTTAGCGCCCATATGTTATCGATAAGGATTCGCTATTATTGATTGGGTATTCTGCATTTACTCGACTTCTCCGGTTGGCCTAATTCTTATCGATAAAAGAAGGACCAATTTTGACAGATTAAGGGATAGCCAAGTCTGCTGTCCTTAACGGCTTTCTTCTTTTGACGAAGATGATCTTGACTTTGAGCAGTCGTGGGCTAATTTGGACTCGATATTCATGAAATATCGGGTTGTCTATCTAATCGATCAACTTTTAGTAGTATTTTTAGGCCGTTGTAGTTGAGCAATTCAACCGCGAATATAGGGAAAATCATAAAATGCGTTGATGCGTCAACAAGTGTTACGAAACAGCCTTAAACGTGATTCCGTGGTGTAGCACGAATGTGGTTAGTCAGCTTGCGGACCGATTGAAAATCCGCACCAACGGAATCACGTCTGAGCTTGCTGAGGTAAGTTTGATCTCTCTTGTCATTCGATGGTAAAAAGTCGGAAAAGAAATTACCGTGCATGGAGCTCCAATGTCCCACCCCGCCGACCCCACCATTTAGGTAGCAACTTTTCTGCCTGGAACACCTTCTCTAATCCAACCCAACAATTCTTTCTTATACCAAGCCTACAATCCCATAACTTTTTTCGTCCTACCAAATTCCTCTCCCATTGCTCTCAAATTCCTCAAGACAATGGTATGTTCCGCCAACCCTACTGCCTCGTGCGTCTCAAGGCCGCAGCCTAGCCTGATGCTGATACGAGACTGGTGCTGACGACGAAATTTTTGTGACCGCAGACAGAAGCATTGACCGACGAGCAAATCAGCGAGTACAGGCAGGCATTTGCCGCTTTTGTATGTCCACCACTCACTACTCTGGCCGGCGCGAATAATAACGACGATCCCCCCAGGACAAAGACGGCAATGGTGAGTCTCACCACCTCAGCTACGCCGCCCTCCGCCCCTCCGGCCGCCCCTCCTCCTCCTTGCCCACCCTCCGGTGCCGGGATGGGTAAATGGAAGAGAGAGACTAAGCAGAGGGTTGTTGTCATGGCAGCGTGTTTGCTAGCTGGACTGCGCTGACCCGGGTTCGATATTGTAGGCGAGATTACGAGCGAGGAGCTAGGCGAGATGATGCGCTCACTGGGCCTCGAGCCGTCGGAGACAGAGCTGCAGGACATCATCAATGAGGTCGACCTCGACAACACCGGGTCGATCGACTTCGACGGTATGTGTTACCCTAACACCACCGCTGCCTTCCTGCCCTGGTGTACCTGGGGTTTAATCATGCGCGCTGATGCCTGCTGCGGGAGTAGAGTTTGTAACGATGATGGCGAAGCGCGTGCCGAAGGTCGATGCGGAGACGGAGCTCCGGCAGGCATTCAAGGTGTTCGATCGTGATGGTAGCGGGTCCATCGATACTGAGGAGCTGCGGCATGTGATGAAGAGTCTTGGGGAGAATCTGACGGACGAGCAGATTGATGAGATGATCCGTGAGGCGGATAAGGATGGCGATGGGACGGTCGATTGTAAGTGGCCCTTTGCTTCTTAGTGTCTTAGGGTTAGGCTAATTTGAGGATAGATAATGAGTTTGTGCAGCTCTTAGGAGGTGATTGAGGGGGGGTGGGAAGGGAGAAGAGGAGGAGAATGGAGGGGAGGTATGATTTTGTTAGTTCTTGGGTGTAATACCGTCCATATTTTTGATTCCCAAATGGTTATAATCTTTACTATGTTCATCTGTTTTTAGCTAGAAAAGCCTAAGTGTCTATATTCCGATCGAGCGTCGGAGCATAATGAGATATAGAAAGTGCTCGTGAGAAAGGCAGTGGGTTATGGTTTGAATAGCGAATTTACATTTACATCTCACACCCCCTTTAGCATTCTGGCTGCTAACTTCGATGAAAACTGCTTTCGGTTATTCTCTTAGAATGTGCTCTTTTAATCTGCCATTGCATTTTACTATGCTATGGGACTATCCCTGGCAATGTCAGAGTCCTTAGAGCAAGTGGTCCGTGCGGGAACGCCGTTTTTAAACGGAGAGGCGTGCACGTCTTCTAAGGACTTATTTTAGCTGCGGTATATATAAAATCCCGTTCTACAAGAGGCACCGCTGCTAGAAGTCTTATATTAAACGACCTAAGTCTAAAGATTAAGCTTATATATCAGTTTTATATAGTATTTTATAATATCACCGGGTTTGTATATCTGAGTACGGGCGCCGAATTTATCTAATCTAATTGGCTGACCCTTATCGATAACCTAAGGGCCCGACCTGACGTTGTGAGGGACAGATGTTCAACTAAAAAGAAACAGCCATGGCCCCTCTGCCCTCTTGATAGTTTAAGAAGACACTGATGCTATAAAGCTCCTAGATATAAAAAATTCTTCTTCTTCTCAGAGATAAAACTGCGCTCGAAATTATAGTACTAACAAGTAATAAAACCAGACAACTCATTTGCGGTGCCGCTTCTTCGCCAACCGCACAGGTACTGACGACTCGGAGATAATAAGCGCCTAGATAGGCAGCTCGTTTATGGAGCACGTTAGTGTTACAGTAAAATCTCCTTAATACGATATAGGGTATATAACGATACCCTCTACATTACGATCTACACCCCTTGATCAAGCATTTTTTGGTGTAATATCACGATAATCTGACTTTTAACGATATCGTTAAGCACTTACCACCAATATCGGTATAACCAGTAGAGAATTTGTATGGGAGAGGGCCCTATTTGGCCCGCGAAGTAGATATCCTAAACCTTTTTAGGTATAAAGCTCCTCTTTTTCTTGCTTATTCACCCTACACGTAACTCTTGATATAACAATACCATTGGTATTACGATACGCTCGGCCGAATAAACGGTATCGTATTAAAGAGATTTTACTGTAAATTTAAAATGCGCACGTATTGTAAGGAGGCCCGAGAGTCATTTACTAATATATCTACAGTACCTTATTTTTACCACCTGAACTCCAAAAATATTCAATATTCACTAGTCAATACTGAATATTGGTAAAAGCACTGAGACTAATGTTCGGAAATTGTCTCTCTGAATAACCGATGAGATAACTTATACAGATCATGTTTAATTCAAAAGAGGAAGGTATCAAACTTGCTAAGGATTCACACACATGTCCAGGGCCTTAATAAGACGCTTGTCTCGACGACTGATAATCCATTTCGGACTCGGCCAGATTTTCCTTCCCAACCCAAGAAAGGCACACCGTTTCATGCACCTGCACAGGTGGGCCAGAGCCTTGCGGATCCATTTCAAACTCCGGAAACTTCTCTACTGTAAAAATTTTACCCTCCTTGCTCTCCTTTCTCTTTGCAATAACGATGAACCCAAGCCACCATAAGGCCCCAAATGCAATCACGCTCCAACATACTACTGGTGTAGTAAACCAAGCTACCTTCGCGACTGTTACACGAGCATAGTTGCCCGATGGCGGAACCCAGAGAGCGACGAGGGGAAAGAGGTTCCCAATACCGAAGATAAGCGCAGACAGTATGCTAAAGACTGGCACAAACCCTGCGGATTTATCTTTCCAATTACTGCTTGGACTGAAACGTAAGTATAACATTCCAGCAGCCAGAGCAAAGCCGAAGAAGGCTACTATGGCATACGAATAAAAGGACACCAACACGCTGTAGGCATCCGCGGGGCTTTGGCTAAATGTAGCCAATATTAGGACGACGCTAAAGAGCCAATGCAAAAATAGTGCGCCGACAGGGGTTTCCTGGGAGTGCTCCCTTGGATCCAGCCAGGAGGCATGGAGGATGAAATAGAGAGGCTTGGCGATAATAGGAGTTCTGTTGCACCAATTAAGGAAGCGGCCAATGGAGAAGTCTACACTCTGGCCGAAGAGTTTAGACCATGGAAGGATGCCTTCCTTTGCGATTTCTTGTTTAACTTTAGGCAGGTTAGATAGAAACAAAGACAATGGTGGGAAGCAGCAATCATAGAATAGAAGAATAAAGAGGAGAATGTGTGAGATATAAAACTAACTTCGAGCAGCTGTAAAGGTCATAACAATAACATTTCCAAGGCTGGAAATAGCCATAAATGCCGATAGTATACGCTCAGGTTTGTTATTTCCTAGCGTGCCAAAGGTGTCTTGAAAGAATACCGAGGCGACGTTGGACTCCGGGTCGATTTGCACGTCTCGAGGAACTACAATCATCTGGGCACATTAGTACCGGCTCCAAATATAGGTATGGAGTATCATACGTAGATCAAGTTCACTCCCATATATAGCAGGCAGACAATACCTACGGAAATAGACGTTGCCCAAGGAAACTTCGTGCGCGGTCGCCCAATTTCACCAAGGACCTTCAAATAATCGTCAGCTAGAGAAATTCCAAGACCATACACGCAGCTGAAGACTGTTACCCACAGAATTAGGCTGCTCAAAACCACTGTATGCAAAAATTATAGCGAGGAAAGCCTGCGCATAACCGTAGGGATCGGACGCCGCATCTGCGAATGCATGTTTCGTTGAGAGATTGTCCGACGCGATGTCTCGGGCTTTTGTGTGAAAAACACCCGCATAGGCGCATATACCAGTTACAATGATCAGCAGTAGTATCAGAACCTTTATGAATGCGAGTAAATTGCCTAGCCAGATGCCACCTCGGCGCGAGAAGGCATGAACAAAGCAAGCAAAAGTGGCGATCCCGACCGCGACTCCTCGGACTGGGCCATTGGAGACAGGGACGTCTGCCGCTTCAAATATGCGAATTGCAAACACTATGCAGTTGCCAGCCATATTCCCGAGTAGGATGAAAGTGAGCCCGTATACACACGTTGAAAGTGCTACTGTCTTGTGCCTGTAGGTAGGTTGCGTAAAAACATACTGAAGCTAGGCAAAGTTAGCGGGGCTATCTTGGGGCGCGTAAAACTGACATAGATCAATGCACCGCCGCTACGTGGTATGCCTTGCTCTACGCCCTCAAACTCATAGCGCGGAGTAGTGAGGCCGTACTCGATATGTAAATGGGTTCCAGCGAAGGTGTATATAGCGCCGCACAACCAGAAAAGTAGTGTGATTCCGATACTATGAGTACCACGCATGGCTGTAGATGGAGTGTTGAAGATACCGGTGCCTTCCTCTCGTCAGCAAGCGCTTAGCAGTTGGAAGGAAGCAATACTGGAGACGTGCCTATCATTCGATTGATGACCAACCCCATTACTGACCAGTATCCCAACCGGAATCTCTTCTCCGGTGCCTTCGTGACGATAGTGTTTGGCCCAACGGCACCATCCAGCTCTGCTCTGTCGTTGTCGCTCGGTCCTTCACTCACAAAGGAGTAAGCTTCATGGTCTACCTGGGCGGGATCCATCCTCGGAGTATGCGACTTGAAAGATCAACTGACGCTCATGGTGGTCTGGAGGGCATAGAGCCTGTATATTGTGCATGCCTAGGTGGCTGTGGAGACTAATTATTCTTGTTAAAGCCGCCAGGCTGAACATACACCTGCTTCTGGCGCCCTCATGACTCCTAATCAGCCCACATGTTTGTCATTTCCTTTATGCTTTGGATGAAATCACTTCGCCCTGTTGCTTCTTCCTAGTGCATGCTTTTGATTGGCTCTACAGAGCGAATGAAATTATTTAGCTGGCCTCCTGCGCGTGTGCATGTGGTTTCAATTGCCAAATCCGGCGCTCTTTTGAAAATGTGCTCTAGCCAAGCAGCCACCAGCGACGCGAAGGGAACTGGAACCGCAGCTGCCCGGCAGCATAGCCCCAAAACTAGCATATCTCAATCCTTGAAGCCTTACGCGTAGGCCAAGTTCGACGTTTCTAAGCCCAGTAGCCTTTTAGTGTGACGGGAGTGATATATGCGGATCGGTGGGAGCCTACTGCGTCGCAAACCTCGTGTACATACATCTTGTCTGGAGGCTTCGAACACACATATGCAGACATGGCTGCCATATCTGCAAGCGACTTGGTGAAGGCCAGTATGCTGGCTTGGGATATCTATAACTATGGGTTCGCGAAGGAATGCAATGCCAGTAAGTAAACCTTGGCTAATCTGCGGCTCATCACTCGGCGGCAGCCCCAAGCTTGTCGTCCCGTCCAGCCCTACGTACCGCAATCCCCGACTAAAGCTTACCTCTATCTCAGGTTTACAGTTTATCGAGTTCGGCAACGACATTAAAGATCTTGCGCAGAATCTAAAAGATATCACCAGCGTAGTCAGCAACGCCTCGCGGCAACTACAGCAATCACCGAACGAGGATGGACTGTGGGACCTGTCATCCCTGGCAGAGATTATTGGCGATTACCACCGAACCTTGACCGATTGTCAAGACATTCTACACGAGAACAGCCAGTTCAGTCAGAATACCAATCCATTATACAACATACAATGGAATGTCCTCGTCCAACCGCGTATCGATCGCTTGCGATCACGACTTCAGTTCCACAACTCAAAGGTCAGTATTGCCCAAGGACCAGGCCATCTCATGCTCACCAGCACAGATTGCAATCCTCATCAAGCCACTAGAACTGTGAGTATTGCCATGAGGCTTGCGAGAGATTAAACTGACTGCCCGAAGAAAACTTCTAACCTCAATCCATGACGACCTGGCCTCAAGGATCGACGCCGTCCATCAGTCCGTTCTGAGCTTACACGCGTTAGTGGTGCCAAACATTGATGAGGCAGTGCGGCAAAGGGAGGAGCAAGAGACACACACTATTCTGGTACCGGAACATATCAGCGCGCAGTTCGTGGAAGCAGCAGAACAAGGTCATCCAGAGATACAATTAGACGGTGCCTTTCCGCTAAGGGCAGGAGCGGATGCATTCGTCTTCCACTTCAACAAGGTATATTTCCTCCTCTTCTGAAATTACAGATAATGACCGACGTAGAGCACGACTGCCTTTATACCCGGTCGATTCGTAAATGAAAGAACTCCTTCGTCCGTACAATACCTTGATCTCTTGAAGAGTATTTGGATTATGGGGAGAATCAAATCAAGCGCTGAGTTAGCCAACGCTGATACTGATTCTTATTGGCCTGCCTACATACACGAGCTAGAAGAAGTGCGTCGTCTATTCCTCTAACCAACTAATACACTAAATGACCTTTGCAGAATCTTTCTTTGGAATGCCAACGTTTCACCGCCCGTCGTCCAGATCAACTCATGGCTCCCAACCTCATGTCGCTGCAGTATCCCGAGGACTTCCGGATCTGGCTTGCCGACGAGTTACCGGCTTTATTGTCTCCGCTTCAAGAGAATGACATACTTGAGAAACTCCTTCGAGTGTAGGCTTTTGCTTCAGTTGCTTTACGAAATCGGATTCATACTAACGAGTTTCCAGGCCTCTACCTAGCCCATCAAAGTCAATCAAACGCGAATTGACACTTTTTCGCGCCGAAGTGGATAACTTGAAATTAGTGGAAAAGGCAACTGAGTCAACAGACCACGGCACCCGAACCATTGGTAAGTTCGACCCCGATGAATATTCTTCCAAGAATTTCACTTATATATCTAGATCAAAAGTATGATATCGATCTTCGCTCTGCCCGCTTAACACCCTTATACGCGATGACGCGGTCTGGTTCCAATTCCTTGAACTTGATGTTGAATGCTGGCAAGAAAACAACCACCATAACATTTGTTGAATTGAGGCATCTCTTCAGGTTTCAGCACGCGATAACTGGCTACAAGGTTTATGAAAATTACGACCAGTAAGTGGCAATTCGGGATTATCCCGCAAAACGTCATTCCGATTTGCTCACAGCTGCCATAGGCCTGATGTTCAAATTACATTTGTCTTATCAGGTTCGCGGGACGTAAAGGAGGACGGCCGAATTCAACTCTGGCTACCGAAATCACCTCAATATCATACCACCATCAATGAATCCGCCGCGGATGTCACCAATGCCAGCCAAGTTAGCGTTCAGACTTCCAGGAGAGCTGATTTGTCAAAAAACGCCAGCCGTTTAACTTTAGCAGGTTATAGAGGTGGTTCTTCACGTGGTCTACCCAATCTGAGCAGGGCAAACCTGCATAACATAACCCCAGCTATGAACTCCAGCAAGCGAACCTTCTTAAATGTTCCCAGCATAGCTAGCCCCACAAGCACCCTGATGCGCCCTCAAACCGCAAGCTCTTTGTCAGGCTCCGGATCTACTAGCCGGAGCAGTGTTTCCGCTGTTAGCACTGGATCTGGAACTGGATACTTGCATAGCAAACCACGGAAGCCAATGCTTGTCCTATACCTCAAGAGCAAGGACCAGAAGGGCACCCTTTCTATCGTCACCGTGCAGATTGATGATCAGACATTCATAAACTCTGAGAGTTGTCACTGCAACCGGAAAAAGAGCACCTGTCTCATAAGTGCCATAGAACGGAGGAAGAATGATTTACTGGCACAGCGTTACGTGGCAGACCAGGGACTGAACAGCTGGGACATTGCCGCAATCGGGACACGAAGGCGCCAAGAACTTCCAGTGGCTGCATGGACCAAACTAAAACGCATTAGCATCAAGTTCAAACAGGTCGCAGGTGAGTCAACCGCCACTTTGGTGTGTTCACCCTGGGGCTAACACGTCGCCAGATCGTGAACGCTTTGGCGGCTGCATGTGTGAATGCAATCCAAAGATGACCGATGACCTCAAGCAATGTGTCAACGCTGGACACAAGGGCATATATGGTGAGGTGCAATATATTGGCAGTCAACGCCTTCGCAACTACCACGAAGACTGGAATGACCATATGAAGAATACCTTCACCGAACGCTCGGATGGCCTAACTTAGCCAACCCGAGTCAACACACCCCATGGTCCCATAACGAGGCCTATTTGGTTACACTGGAGGCCTTCTTTTAGCCAGTCTAAATTTTCTTTGACACCTCTAGACTCATCTATTTTATCCTTAGCCGACAAAATGGTTGCAATCGCCGTAGAAGCCACAAAGGTGCGTCTTGGTATGTTGATCTTGTACGCACCTTTAAGAGTGTTTCTTTTGAATCCTAACTTGAATGACGACAATTCAATTCCAAAGACCAGATAGATGATATCCTACTTGCCGCCGTTAACTTTCGCTTACGAGTGAACGGTATTCCCAAGTAGCGCTATGGATTTTGAAGTCTTGGCTCGATCTTATTATGAGGCAAATGTATAAAAAGGTTCCGGAGTAGCTTGTAGCGTCACGGATAGACTGCATACAAATCATCTGACTCCCACGTTTAAGACTATTTTCAATTTATTCTTTGTGTATATACACCCTACTTTTACCTTCCAAACAGCGCCTTTTAACGTGCTCATAAACAAACCTACCCACAGGGATGAGCTTCAGGTTAAAATAAGCCATGAGTTCTATGGCTCGACCTTAACATGAGTCTTCCGTGATCAAACGAAACATAAGATATACCACGTAACCGGAAGCATTTTTGGCTAGTAGTCGGTGCCGAGCAATTCGGAAAAGCGGTTTGTCCCCACGGGATGAGGGATGATGGCCTTTGGTCCCACCCAACGTCATGCCACAAGTGCAAATCCTCATCGACACCTCGGCACAGTAGACGAAATGCAAAGGCAGAACAGCGGCACATATATTCCCTTCGCGAGCTCATCGCTATGAAGTGTAAACGTTCTAGTTAGAAGAACTTGCGGCCAAGCGTCTGTAGAATGTCGCGTACATACGATTTTTTGATGTGCGGACTCGGCCGTAGTACCTGGCCTCGGATGTAAGTCGTTTGGCCCCTATCTAGGTCATAGTCATAACTCTAAAATCTTCAATATTAAGGCTCACCTTATCAAATTTTTGGCTTACCATCTCAAGTCTCGCACCCACCACAAACTTCACACGCTATTCTTCAGAACTCTATGTTTTCATGCAGCCAAAATCTTCAATGCGTCGCTGGTCGGTTATACCTCGAATATAGCCTGTAGTTATTGAATTTTACTGAGGGTTCTTAGAATTCTAAGCACAGTGGCATTGAAGCGTTCTATTAGGCGGCTACCGTTTTCCGGAGTGTTCTATGGATCTGCTTCCATTTTGCAGCAGCGGCAGCTTAAACACTTTCACAATCTCCGGGCAAGACCACTGAAGCGGAGCATACCCGGCGATACGGAGCATGTACGTGACCTTTTACTAAAGCACCGCCTATCCAACAGCGGGTTTACATCACATATATCCGTCATATCGCCTGCAGCAATCGAACCTGGCGACATTTATCTGCCAGTTCCTGGGCATTGACACATCTTTTATTGTTCGTAAGCATGAAGATGTCTACCTGCTCTTCGGTTAAGGCATATCTAGAGGACAGATTCCATGCATCTTTCTGGCAAGGCAGTTCTTAGAAGATTTTCTTTGATGGCCCTGAGAAAGCACACCCAGTGGCACCCAACCATTTTGGAACCTATATCGTTTGTAATGGAGTATCCCACTATTTTTTATCTGTGTCTCTAGAAAAAGACGTACTAAGTAGGTCGCATCTAGCCTCCTGCGTAATTAGCAGTAATCGCGCTACCGGGAATCCGGGATTCGTGTCAGAGTTTAGAAACTTCTTTACAGTCCCGTACTTTGGATCTACCACTTTTTGGTACGCCGATTCAAGTGCATGGATGAGGAATTTTGGAAGAGGCTGCAGTTCCTTGCATTAAAGGCAATCTTTTTCATAGATTCAGGAAGGCCTGCCATAGCGATTATGGAAGTGTCTTACTATAAGTTATGCGATTTATGCTTTAAAAATTGAAGGGTTTTAGATGAACTAGTCTTCAGGCAGCCGTTGTATGCACTACAATTTGATGTTCCAGAGGACCTGTAACCAGATACAAAAGTTTACTCCACATCTACATGGTCACGTAAAGATCCTCCTCAATCTCAACCGTAGTTACGTGAGCGTCCCAGTAGCTCCGAAGCGAATCGTGGAGCTCCAACCTCGGATCTTTATTGTAGATAAAGATCGCCGGAATGTTCCATAGAACATAGGCTGCGGTTTCGTATTTGTCCCAGATGCGAAAGTAAGGCTTCCTCCCAACGAACTTTTTCCAAGGTAGGTAGCAAATGTCAATATCTTTAAATATCGCATAATCTGCTTCCCATGCGCTTCGGAGAGATTTAACATCATACTGTGCCGGACAGAAAATGTGTTTCCCAAGTGATCGCGCCCATGTAGTTTTCCAGGTTCGTGAAGGCCCGACAATGCATAAGCATTTTGTGGGGTTTCCTGCAATGCTTCTTAGTACTTGCCCACGCATAAAGTGTATATCTTCCGTTACCATCGTTAGGTCCAGATAATGCCGTATCAAACCAGTGCTTAATCACTCTGGGAATGTTCGCCTGGCCATCCGGAAGAGCACGTGGCTGATCAACACTCAATCTCCATTCATAGGTCTCTTCGAGGTACCTGCTAATCTCCGGGTACCTCGTGCACCAGATTTTAGGCAGCCTATTTTCCATTTGTGATATGAATTCTTCCTTTGAAGTTGCCGCAAGTATCTGGCGGGTTATCCCAGGAGGAATGGTTCGGTCCGGCCTGGCAAGATCTGCATTATATTAATCTTTGACTGGTACCATACGAAGTTTGCTATAAAACGCTTAAAACTAACGGTGGTGCGGGTCTGGAGTGGAATATCCAGCGGATGTTCTCAGCCGTGCTTGGGCTTCGAAGCCATCTAGGTGAGCCGAACCATCATGAGTATCTCCGTTATTTCCCGGTACCAATAGACCGCTCTGACCATCCATGTAAAACTCGGATATTTCGATATTCCATTTTTTTCTGTCCAATGTTTGTATGCTCCAAGGTTCCACCATGTGATCTCTGGTCGCGAGATCACAATATTTGACAATGCGATTCTAGCTCCAGCTCAAAAGAACGTGGCAATGGTGAATTTGGAGGTCGTGTGACCTCTCAAGCACGATGCGAGCTTCTCTAAGTAGAGGACTGTAGGGTTCTAGGATCGCTATTATATCATCCTCAGTCGTGTCATCAAGATCCCAGAAGTGAGCCTCGTGGTACTGCGAAGGTTGAAGAATCCCTGTTGAATTAGCAGAAACTCGTGAAATTTTGGATCTGGCATACCTTGGATTCTAGGAGGAGCTCCAACACTTTCCAAGAAATTGTCATGATAGCAAGGCTTATTCATGTTGCGGAAAGTCGTCCTGTGCAGTAATCCTCTCAAAGGAATATTTGGCAAAGGAGTCTGGAGAGACCAGAGCGGGATCAATTCTATCCGTACTGTCCAAATCGGCCAAAGACTTGAGGTGGGGCATTTAGCAGTGTATGTTTATCCTCGCCATTATGTACAACTCAGCAAGACCCTCTAATTTATAAAAATTCCATGTCGCGATAGACCGAATACATTAGAATCGCCACAGCGACGTTACCATTTCATTCCAGCCACGGAACTCACTCCTCACTCCACCATGAGATATGAATCTTCTAGGACCGTGGAGGCGTCAATGGTCGCCTTCTGAACACCAAGCCAAACCGCGCCACAATCGCTGTGACGTTCGGGAGTTCGTCGCCACCTACACAACCGGAAGCTGGGTTACAATGCCGTTTTTCTTTTTCGCGACGTAGAGCGTTGTATTTCCGGGAGCGGTTGCAAAATAGAAGTGGTCACGCATCGCATTTCCGGAGAGTCGAAAAGCCGGAACTCCGGGCAGAACATGTTTAATGAGAGCCAATTCACGAAACCAAGGTGAAATCGCCGTTCCGTCCGCCATTAGCAATTGTATTTCTATTGTAATCCGCTCACGATTTACGACGCCGTTGGCTGTCACGACTGTGGTGATACCCCTCCCACCCTGATAGGTATTGCGATCGTAATGGAGATTGGTCAAATCGGTGGTGAAAATAGTTTGTCTAGTAGAGCCGGTATCATTCACGATAGAGACATTAATGGTGATGTTTGGGTCACCGCCGTAGTCAGGTACAAGTCGGAAGCTAGCAAAGATCTAGTTAAGATTAGAAAAGTCTTTTTTAAAAATGATTTGAAGTCAAACCTCGTGTAGACCGCCCCCAGCGAGTCGCCCGAAGGACGCGCTATTTGCCATTTGAAAGTCTACAGCCTATGATGACAATCAGACAACGGGTAGTCATGATAGCTATCGCTATCATTAGGTACTACCTGAGGTGTCTGAGTGGTCTGCATAAGCTGATAGGAAACATCCTAAGCATTAAAGTCAGTAAAGTAATAACAAAAAATAAAGATAAGACAAACCTCGGCCCAAACGGCTGATCCTTGAGGGATCTTATTAGGTTCACTATTAACGACTTTACCATCAAAAATCCAAGTGGTCTCATCTGTGGGCTTAGGTAATTGGCCAGTTTTGTACAAGTGTATAAGGGCTAAGATATTCTTCTTCTGATATTCCTGTGACTTGTCCGAAAGTAACTCTCGCAGTTCGCGGATCCTTGACTCTGCGTTAATGACGAATGGTTCCGTGCAGGCGGGGGAGAACGTAGGTTTTGCAGGCGTCATAGTGTCTGTTATATCGGCAAAGAGGTTTTACGGCTAATGCGTTGATACGCGGTGGAGTTTGTGGATGATGTGATGAAGAATCTGGTTGTCGCTCAGAGATTTCAGACGGGTATTTGTAAAGTGCAGAATTACATAAGCTAGCAAACACTGAACACCTTGTAAACCTTAACCCAGCTCCATCCCCTGTATTCTTGACTTCTCTCGAGGATCCTATTTTTTGACCAGCACACACCAGAATAAATCTTGAAGTAACCTTTAGGGGCTTAGTGTTTCTTCACAATCAAAACAGCTCATCGTCGAACGCTAAGAGATCTCCCGCAGAATAGGCGCTAACCGTTTCATCTCTTCAAAATGATTCGTCGTCAACTACACATATAGCATAGCAGCCAACCCACTCAAGCAGCTCTTGATCTGGAAATTGCATGCGGTTTACGCGCTGCTGTGCCTCATGGACATACCTCTTTATGTAGTAATTCGCTCTTGATTCTTTCCACAAGTTTTCCATCGCCTTCTCGCTTCCTTCACAGTCCTGTTGTTCTCTGCCACGTCTGCACCCATTGACGGCCATCATGCGTAACTTTATTGCGCTTGCATGGAAGGATCGGAGCCTCCGCCACCAAGCTAATCGTGCATCAATTCATCCTGTATCTGGCCCAACATCGGGATCCTCGCCGGACCGAGAGGATGTCGGCTTCAAGTCTTGGCATTCATCACTTGTCCGAATTCCAAGCTGGCCCGAAGAAGCAAGACCATTGAAGGAACGCAATTGGATATCGAATTTATACCTTGTGGGAGATATCGTTTTAGTATTAGCACCAATATTTTTTCTACGTGAGTTCCCTATAGCTCAATACGCATTAGGTTGCGATCTAACGCTCGGAAGTTTTGGGTATTGCTGTCATTACCCTACATCGAAAACCGACTGAAGGCAATTCATTTGGCTCTAAGGTTGAGTTTGCAACCCAGCTTGTAAGTATTGTGTAATGCAGTTAGGGCGCAACTGATGCGTAAAAGGGACCGACTATCTTCCCAATTGTTTTCGCTGCCATTATTGGACGAAGCATGAAGATGATTGCTCGATACCTGGCTGAGAAGGGAGCAAAGCTTAGCGTATGTCTCCTAACTTAGTCATAAGTGAGTCAGAGGAAGGCTAAACTTGAAAACTAGACCTTAGAGCTTATGATGGCTAGCCAATCCGTGTGGGGAACCGTTGAGAGTCAGCTTTTGATGAGGCGTCTTACCGTTGTTGGTATTCACTTGCTCTTTCTATGGTCTCTTTCTCCCCTGGGGGGTCAGGCGTCACTTCGACTTCTTCAGACAGCAGACTGGCCGCAGTACACTTCGGCAAAGCTCCGATATTTGACGACCGGACCAGGCGGGTCTATGTGGGGCTTGGGAACAATTTACGATGGCGGCCAAGGATTTAGAGATGTCAATGCGCTCTATGGAGCCTCACTGTTCGCACCGAACACGATAAAATCCGGACCTCAAGACGCGTGGGGTAATGTGAAAATTCCCTCTTTAGAGCCGCTCAATGCATCTGAACACGATGCCGATGGCTGGTTTACAGTCCCAACAATCACTTCTGCCGAAGGCTACTCATCATTGATAGGCCTGCCCGTTGTCGGTCGACCATTAGATGCCGACGCGAACTTCAGCCTAGAATCGACGTATATCTCAGCACAGTGCGACCCATTCGTCTTCATACCTGAGAAGAGTAATTTAAGTAACTATTACTCACCGCAGTGGTGGTCACCGACGACTAACGACACTATGTTTACCCAAACTTCCTTCTTCCTAGATACAGATCAATCAGGTTCTATCGGATATTTCTCTGGGCAGAGTCAAGATGAGATAACTGCCGCGAGACGACTTGATAGCTTTTTTGGACATGAAAATAAATCTGCGACTGACGACCCATTAGCGACAAGTATGCGTAAGTTGATAATGGGCTCCCTCTACCAAGGTGCAGTCAACCTTGTGAACTGCTCTCTATCACAAACCCATGTGGAAGCAATTGTCAATTGCACAAGGAGCCAATGTGGAGTTCAAAGGATACGGAGATCCCAGACGGATGCACGTCCGACGAATTTCACTGGATTAGAGCATTTTGACATAGTGACTGGATTTCTTAAAAACCTTCCAACAGCGTTTAACACTGGTGCAGGTTCTACGCCGACTGAAAGATTTCTTTTTAACACCAACAGTACCCCTACTCATCAAACGACAGGTTTATTGAACGACGCGTTGTTGTCTGTACTGTTTGTAAACCTGACACAGGTGCCTATAGAGACCTTCTCTCGCCGCCTAAGCGTTATTCTCAACACTTATTACCAGCTGAGCGTTGCGCCGACAGGGTACAGCGGAGACCTCCCTCAAAATTTATCACTCTACGGACCGGATACGTTACCTGTCTCGGATGTCAACAAATATCTTCCGAGCAACGTCACAGCAGCCAATACCACCTTCTACGACTGGTGGCCTCTATTCTTCAACACCGTCGGTCAGAACCCTGCTGGAGTACCATTCATCGGCGCAACAACGAATGGCACTATCGTGCATCACCAAGAGATATTCGTCTGTAATTTCGGTTGGCTATCCTTACTCCTTGCTGCTTCCGGTGTTATATTCTTTACAGGGCTGGCTGGTCTCTTACTTAAGCGAAAGACCCTAGCACCGGAACTCTTTGGCTTCGTTACGAGTATGACTTATGAAAATCCGTACATCAACATACCGGAAGGAGGAGTGCTAGACGCCATGGAGAGGGCTAGACTACTGAAGGATTTGAAAGTGCGCGTAGGCGATGTGCAGGGAAGTGAAGAGGTGGGACATGTTGCTTTGGGCACAGGCACGAATATACGGAGGTTAGAGAGAGGACGCTTGTACATCTGAAGATATTAACGATGGATCATGTACTTCGAGTGCGGGCGTCTTCTCACTCATCCGGACTGGTTTGTACGATCATGCGTACTTGGAACTGTGGCAAAGCATAAGAACGAGTTGGCCTTTGGGATAGGATTGATGTCTAAGGAAACGATTGGCTGGTGCGCTGGTCAAATGTGATCAGTTCGCACTGCTTCAAAGGTCTTAAAGGAAAGAGACTCATAGATGGGGTGGGTTTCAGTGCGAGGCAGCAAGAGAGCTGGAATTTCAAGAAGGTCAAAATTGAAGACGAGGCTGGCCAACAAAGACGCATGACTGTTCATCCTTCTCGTTTCGAAGCTCGCTGGTTCGTGGGTTGTCTTCGGAGTACGAGTGCTTGCTGGTGGCCAGTCCTTTCACATAAACAAGTCGTCGATGTGACCTGCCCGTTGTGGTGGCGTTTTGAGGCTTGGGAAGTGATTAAGGACATGGACAAGGAAAAAGACGGTCTCGGTTGCTACAATGCAAGCCGGCGAGTCACAAGCAACGCTCACCAATTGACCCTTGTCAGCTGGGGCAGTCTCGCGAAGGTGAGACTTGGCGCGAAACAAGCCGGGCATGCCAGGGGAGCCGGACCTTTCGCGGGCCGACTAGCGAATAAAACTCAACCACACAACGACAACATCGACGCATGAAACATCACCCTCCTAGCTGCCAGCACCATCTGGCCGTCGTTGCGTCCAGGGCATAGTAATGGCTACCCCGCGCGGTAATGTACCTGCATCAATCTACGAGAGCTGATCAACTTTGCTTGGCTGCCATGCTTGCTAATACCCTCGACGCTGTGTTTCACGGCCTAAAACGCGTTTCTTGGGGCGAGTCATCTTGAAATTCTCCTTGAATATGGTCGATCTCGAAACTTTGTTCCTGATTGACGGATCTTAGAATAGATGAATCAAAAATTGAGCTTCTGAGGATGCTGCATGAAATTATATAAGGCCTTTGCTTGGCTGCTGGTTTTCTTCCTCACTCACTACACACTCTCTGAGCGTTGTGCATTCTTTGTTGTACATACCCAGTACTTTTCAGTCTTCTATTCTTCTTCTAGCTGGTCTAGTAAATTTTTGAGCTCCTTCTACACTCTTTCCCTGAAGCCTTTTGAATACCCTGCGATACCACCATGCCTCTACGAACAACATTGAAGGCGCTAGCCGCTTTGCTTCTTACCTCGTCGGCAGATGCTCATATGATCATGGCCAATCCAGTTCCGTTCAGTGCCAACAGCATCACCAATGCTCCCATCACAGCAGCCCAATATCCCTGCCAATCGAACGCTGGCTTCACCATCTCACAAATGAACAACATGAAAGTTGGAGATACTCAGAGTCTCTCTTTCAAGGGTTCCGCAGTTCACGGAGGGGGAAGTTGCCAGCTCAGCATCACAACTGACAAGGTCCCAACTGCCAACTCCAAGTTCAAGGTCATCATGTCCATGGAAGGAGGCTGCCCAGGCATCGACGGGCCCAAAGACTTCAGCTTCAAGATCCCAGACAGCATCCCGAACGGGCAAGTCACCCTCGCGTGGACTTGGTTTTCCAGACTGAGCGGCGGACCGGAACTGTATATGAACTGCGCCCCTGTCACGGTTACCGGCGGCGCTAGCGACACATCCAAGTTCGACCAACTGCCGGACATGTTTGTCGCCAACATCGCCTCGGTCGACTGCAAGAGCCCGCCAAACTTCAACGTGCTGTTCCCCGACCCCGGCCAGAACGTCGTCACCGACGAGTCGGCCGCCAAGAACGAGGCCCCTACCGGTGCTGGCTGCGGCAAAGCCATCGCAGGCGGCGGCGGCGCATCCGCATCCGGCGGCGCGACCTCCGCCGCGGCCGTCCAGTCCTCTGCTGCCGTTATCCAGTCCTCCGCCGTCCAGTCCTCCGCGGCCATCCCAACCAGCAACCCAGGCGGCGTCTTCGCGCCCAGTGCCTCCAGCGCCGCGGCCATCGAACCGACCTCGACCATGACGACGCTCGTGACCGTAACCGCCTCTCTCTCCGACCCCGCCATGGCAACCTCCGCCCCGGCAGCCTCCGAGCCCGCAGCTTCCGAACCTGCAGCTTCCGAGCCCGCGGCCTCCGCCTCCGCCCCCGCCGCCGCGGTGCCCACCTCGTCCGGCGGCGGCAACACGGGCTGCACGACCAATGGCGCGGTGCTCTGCAATGGCCCGACGCAGTTCGGGCTGTGCGATGACGGGAAGGTTGTCTGGCAGCCTGTTGCGGCGGGGACGACGTGCTCGAATGGGCAGATTACGCGGCGCGCTTTTCATCGCCAGTTGAGGGGGCGCGTGGCGTTGCCGAGGGCTGAGGATGGTGTGGAGAGGATGTGAGGGGTGTGAGAGGTGGAGTGGGGGTGGTTGAGTGGAATGCGCATTGGTGTGGGTTGGTTGTTTGGGGGGGGCTTTGCAATAGATTCACTGGTGGGATGGGGATATAGGGATTTAGGGCCAGAAACTGCATTTTCTTTTTTACTCTTCTTTTCTGGGTCTTGGGATGGGGGGTGCATCGGCGTGTCGCATTTTCCGGCGTTGGGAAATTCTGCATTTTAGAAATGGTACTGAGCGCTCTCTCCTGCTACAAGGTACACTCCTGGCGCTCGATCGGCCGGAAAAAAAACCCTGTTCGAAAATCCTTGCATCCTTTTCCTAGCTTAGTGAAATCCTTGCATGATCTTGGATGTGACCTATATTAAGCTTTGGCCTGCCCAGTTGTTTCGGCAGGGGTGCTGTGGCGGTGTTGCTGATCTTAGTTCCTGATTTCGGTGACCACTCGTTCGCAAGGCTGTGGTGCGAGGTGAGGCGGGCTGCTGTGCTGGCTAGGTAGGGGAATGCGGGTTTTAGATGTTGGTAGGTTTGTGTTGGAGCTCGCCTGGACGATGTCTGCATGTACACGGGAGATCATGTTTGGGGTGTGGGGTAGGGTTTGAGGTGGATGGGAGCTTGGGATAATCATTTGGTACACTTTGTGGGAATACCTTCTCTTATCGATAAGAATTAGGCCAATTGGAGAGGTTGGGTAAATACAAAATACCCAATCAATAATAATAGCGAATCTTTATCGATAACCGATGGGCGCTGACGGGTTAAGGGATAATATTGTTTTTGTATAAGTCTCTATCTTCCACTCAACCTCGACCTTTCCTAGCCCTCCCTGCTACCCCCTCCCCCCCTCCGCCCTCTATTTTTCCCCTCACCCCCTTCTCCTCCCAACAACAACCCTCCTAGCCAGCGGAGTCTCTCCCAGCGACATCCCCGAGGCCCCTGTCCCACCCATCTCCACATCTACAGCCACAGGGGCGCCGTCCTCACCCTCCCGCGGCAGTCGTAGCGCCAGGAATGCCTCCTCGGCCGGCGCCACGTTGTCGAAGACGGCGTCCATGTACTTCTCAACCTCTTCCGGCGGGTGCACGGCGCGCGCGAGCCATTCGAGCACGCGCGGGTCGCCAGCTGATACGAGCGCTGTGACGGGCTGGTAGAGCTCCGGCTTGGGTTCTGGCGGGGCGGTGGGTTTGGCGGGGGTGGGAGTGGTGGTTGAAGTGATGGTTGAAGTGATGGTTGGAGTGGTAGTTGTAATGGTGGTGGCATCCGGAGCGGATTTTGGTGTGGCGGGTGTGGGTGGTATGGGGTTGGTGGTGGTGGACGGGGGCTGTTGTTTGGATTTGGTGACGAGGAACGAGGCGCGGACTTGGCGACCGCCGGGGAGGTACTCGAGGATGCTGTGTTCGGGGAAGTGCAGGCGGTCGCCGTTGCCTTCGTGAAATTCGAAGTAGATGGGGCGGAGAGCGGGTTTTTGGGGAGGGCCCAGAGGCGGGTAGGGGCTGGAGTGTGGCTGTCCAGGCACGTTGTAATGTGAGTATGGCGTTTGAGGTGGTTGTGGGGTGGGACTAGGTCCTGTAGGTGTTGCTGCGGGCGCCGGTAAGTTGAGTTTAGCTGGAGCACTCTTCGGAGGTGGAGGAGGAGGAGGAGGCGGTTTGGGTTTCGCTGCCTGAGCTGCCTTTTGAGCTTCGAGGGTCTTGGTCAACTCATTTATGTGACCTTGGAAGAATTCAAGCTGCTGGGCCGTGGCCTGTCCTGCAGCAACTATCTTCATGACAGCCTTCAGTTCTGCATCAGTGCCCGCCCGTTGGGCAAGCATGTGAATGACTGGATCTGGAGCAGCTTGCGCAGCAGGTGTTGGGGTTGTCCTAGCAAGTTGCCCCGCGGCAGGTGTTGAAGGAGTGCTTGTGTGTGATTGTAGTGTCGGCTGATTAGGACGAGATTTTTGTGACATAGGCGCTTTCGGTATTGGTGTTTGGAGAACGGGCTGATACGGTGAGAAGGAAGTACCGGGAGTCGCGCTATATTGGTGCATATGCCTTTGAGCTGACGCTGGTACAGGCGGTTCTTTCACGGTATAGAGGGTTATAGTGAAAATATGTGGATCTATCGTCAAATTGCCCTCCCCGATTCTGATCATAGCTTTGAGTAAAGCCTTGTCCCTGGCCATTGCCTCCTTATCCTCTGCGGTCCGGTCCTTCAGCTTTTTGACAGTTGTGGGTTTGGTATAGTATTTCTTGAAGTGGCAGCCGCCCAACCATGTTTCTCGGGATCGCTTTAATGAGGCACTGAGAACACCACTACATAAGGAGGTTATTAGATGAGATATGATGCAGGTTTTGTGAATGACGTACCTTTGTATGAGCGATTGGAACTCATGGGCAGATAGGTCGGAGGGTTGTGGATCTGGGAGGGTTGGGAGAGGCTGACCGTCAATCAACTTCACAGGTAGTGGCTCTTGCACTGGCTCCAAGCCTTCCACAGGTGTTTCAACAATGGGAGTTGCCTCTTTGTTAGATATAGCTGATCTCTTTCTTTTCAAAGTTGTTTCCTTCACAGGTTCGGCTTTGGCAGTCCTTGCTGATGTTCTTCGTCTTTCAGACATGTTGGCGAGAGACGGTGGGTATTACCATGCAAAGATAAACTTGGTTGAGGGTGGGTTAGCACTGGTGGGTTTCGTTAGGTCGTGAAGAGATTGAGATTTGGTGAAGGTGACGACGGCGGACAGCGTGCTAAGGAAGTAGTTGGCGGAAAAATTGGTGATGATGGAGGTGGAGAATGAAAGCCGGGTTTCTATTCACGGAGCGTGTGTGTAGGAAGAAACGCGAATCAGACATATAACAGACAAGAGGTAGGTAAGCAGCAGGTATGGACCTCGCCGCCCAGCCTAGCGTTAAGGCCAAGAACACCGGCAGGCGCCACCCGAAAGCTCACAGGCAAGGTCCCGACATCAAGTCAACCACCATGCTATCAAATCGTCTCCCGTATCGATTGCCAACTAAAGCACGTAAAATTGGACTACCACACATTAGTCATACAGATTCGCTGCATTCAAACTACTTGCAGGCCTCCTAAATTAGCAGCCAGCATAAGGAAATTTGCGAAATGCGTCTAATGTGCTACGGATGGGACATGCTCGAAACCCTGCTCGCCAGGGGCAGATCCGCACTCGTCCAACTACATTAGCTAAATTTGTTGCAGTTCCACCGGCATAGGCGGGAATCCTTCATAACGCTATGGGCAAGAGTAGGCACAATGTCTCTCTTAAAGTCCTGCGGTCCTCCCATGGAGGATCTGCGCTCAACTCGCTCTCGATGAGAATGTTGCTTTCTTCAGGACTTCTGTCTATATTCGCCCTTCTGTCCTGGGCACTTGCACAGTCCTGCCACTTCCCAGATGGCTCTGTGGCGAGTTCTGAGGCCCCCTGCAATCCATCAGCGCTGGTAAGCGCTTGCTGTTTTTCAGGACGGCTTGTCTCTCAAATGGGCTTTGCGTTTCCGATCCTCTGAACGACACCTTGAAGGCCTATCACCGAGGCACCTGCACAGACCAAAACTTTGAATCATCCGCATGTCCTAGGTTTTGCGATACAATCTGAAGTCTTCCGGTTGGTCCTGCGATGAGCTGATGTATATTTAACTATCGGAGCAACATGGGATTATTGAAGCTGCTGGAAGCAGTCCAATCAAATATGCTAGGTACACAGTCTACGGATGAATGCGCGCTTTGGAAGAACAACTAACGAAAGACTGATAGGTCTGAACTGCCTGTTTCGCTAGACCATTTCCCGCGAGGGCAGCCATGGAGCTGGATGGAACGACGAGGGGAGAGCAATAGGCAGATCTAGTGATGGTTGGACATGCTACATAGCGTTAATTTCGGCATTAGCGACGTCTTCAGTATGCGTTCTTTGGCCTGGTATTTGGGACCGGGCTGTGGGTTGATTCTCCATTCTTCTCGCGGAAATCCGAATTGGGCAAGCCGACAAAATGGTAGTTCGGTTGGTGAAGGTTTAGGCATACAGCATCCTGGCGCATCCCGTGGTTAGCGTGTCTTGTCAACTTTCCCCTAAACAGCAAAAATACCAAAATCTCCCTACAAAAAGGCCGTGCGGAAGTGGCTGCGCTAACCACCGGAATTGAAGAGATGCTGTAATGTCGGCATGATGGGCTTCCTGGCAAGTGGGTGAAGGGTGAGATTTCAAATAACTTATTCTGCACGTTCTGGTGGCGTAAGGCGGGTGGCGACCAAGGATTCTTCGTTGGTGGGGCTGGGCAGTTCGCCTTGGCATCCAAACATGCCCCGTTGAGGAAGCTAATGCTATGTAATCCGCACGTGCTGCCAAGCTTCCCACCTTGTGGATAACACTGACAGCTATCCTTTCAACGCTGTCACTATACATCTTCTCCCAGTATATATAAATGATCCTTGAACAGGTGAGGCCTATCCTATTTTTATGTGCGCAGACGGAAAACTGCGAGCCTCTGCGGTGTCGAGATGATTCCTTATCAGTATGAGTGTTTGCAGCCTAACAAGCCAGGCAACAAGTACACGTTTCATCTTTTCTCGTAAAAAACATTCGATAGACTTGAATATTAAATTCGGACTCATCCGATACGCCGAAATTTCAGTACCATTGTTTCCTATAAATGCTAAAGTCATCTTTCGTGACCAGGAATTTATCCTCCTATGTTCCTAGGACGCTTTTCAAATTTAATATTCTTCTCTTCTTCATACTCTGATCGCACTCCTGATTATTTGAACTAGGATGGTGGACCTAGATCCCATATTAAAAAGAGCCTACTGGGCCTTAGCCGGCTTAGGGGGTGTATACACCATCTTCCTTCTCTCCCTAACGAATCATTCCCTGCAGCGGCAGTACGTCAACCATTCCCACCTCTTTATCTCTATGCCACTGTTAATACTATGAACAGTGCTCTATACGCCCATAAATTCCACACCAGCTTTTGGCATGATGTTGACAATCCGGAATCCTTCGGTTTCGCAAGTATGAAAACAGCCCCTGAGCTCTTTGAATGAAAGGGAAGGAACCAACCGCCTAACGCCTGGCAGAGAACCAAGTAACACCATTCAACCTCACCACCCCTGACGGCGAGACTCTCTACTGCTGGCACATCCTCCCCTTAGATGTCTACGCCGAACACGAGCGCGAAATCACGGCTCAGCCCTCCGGCCCAGCCGACGATCTCACGAAGACAGTCGGCTACAAGCTGCTAAAAGCCGACCCAAAAAGCCGAGTCATAATAAACTGTACGCTCTTCCCCCTCCCTCTCAAATACCCCGCTAACGCCCGGCTAACCAACCCCTCCAGTCCACGGCGTGAGTCTCCCCTCACACTCCCTCCTCATTCCATCCCCCAACCACCACTCCTCCATCCACCCTTTACTAATCCTCCCCCCCCTTAGAACGCCGGCCACGTCGCCCAAGGCTGGCGCACAAACACCTACGCCTCCCTCACCACCCTCGCACACACCCACGTCCTAACCTGCGACTACCGCGGCTTCGGCCGTTCCACTGGTACGCCCACCGAACCCGGCCTCCTAACCGACGGCATCGCCCTGACCCACTTCGTCCTGCACACGCTCTCCCACCCCTCCACCCGCACACTGCTCCTCGGCCAATCCCTCGGCACCGCCATCACTGCGGGCGTGGCCCTGCACTACGCCGACCCGGGCTCGCCCGCCCTGCCCGCCGCGATCGCGCGCCCGGCGGCGGCCGGCGGCAAGGGCGGCGGCCCGCAGCGCTTCGCGGGCATCGTGCTGGTCGCTGCGTTCCCGTCGCTGCCGGAGCTGCTGAAGACGTACCGGATCGGGGGGGTCTTGCCCGTGCTGTCGCCGCTGCGGCCGTATCCGTACCTCACCTCTTTGCTCGAGAAGCGGGTTGTGGATACGTGGGCGACGGGGGCACGGATGGCGGCGCTGGTGGGGGCCGCGGGGAGGGGTGGGGTGGGGGTTAGGGTTACCGTGCTGCATGCGAGGGATGATGGCGATATTAGCTGGAAGCTTGGCGAGGAGGTGTTTAAGGGGATGGAGCGGGTCATGGTGGGGGAGGAGGGTGTGGTGAGGACCGAGGAGCGGAGGAGCGTGCTTGGGCGGGAGAGGGTCACGCGGGGCGCGGTGGTGTACCGGGCTGTGGAGGATTGGGCGGGGAGCGCGGAGAGGGTGGTGGAGTTGGAGGTGGTTAGGTATGGAGGTGAGTTCGGTGCTGTTTCTTACAGTCCTATGCAGAGGTTTGGAGAGGGATGGATGGCGGGGTTGAACGTGTATAACATTGCGCTAACTGGTACAGGACACAACCGCATCATGACCTTTGCACCCGTAGCTCTCGCGGTAACCAGGGCGTTCGAATCCGTATAGACAGCAAAATCTCACACGAGAAACCGGGGTATAGAAATGGGTTAGATAGCAAGAGCCGAGTCGAGTCCAGTTCATTTTCATCCACTATTACACTATTCATACACCCATCTTTTCCAGACCCAGAAAACCCAAGATCCTCTAAATGCAAGCCCATGAAACACGTCAGGACATCTACAATGATATGCGCGCCGTCCCGTTCATCCAGGTTAATACAATTCTTTGAAAATGCCACTCCCAAATACTAGTCCTGTAACCCTGTTCATTTGTTCCGATCCTTCTGCGCCTTCTCGTACTTCGTCACTAGTTCCCTCTGCAGCTGCGGCGGCGCGGGACTATAGTGGCTAAACTCCATCGAGAACTCGCCCTTGCCCTGTGTCGCGGCGCGCAGCTGCGTCGAGAAGCCGAACATGCTGTTCAAGCTGCAGTCGGCGTACAGCGTGAAGTCTTCGGGGCCAATCTCCGTGTCGTTGATGACGGCGTTGCGTTTATTCAGCAGGCCGACGATGTTGCCCTGGAACTCATTCGGGGCTGTGATGGTGGTCTTCATCAGCGGCTCCAACACCTGCGGCTTCGCGGCCATGAAGGCCTTGCGGAACGCCTGCTGCGTCGCCATCTTGAACGCCATTTCGGACGAGTCTGTCATATGGGTTGCGCCGTCGTTGATCACCATTGATGTGCCCAGGACTTTATGTCCGAGGAGCGGGCCCTTGATGCAGGATGCCATGAAACCCTTCTCGCAAGCAAACAAGAACTTCTCGGAAATAGTGCCGCCAGAAATGCGCTGTTCGAATTTATTGTCGGCGAGCGACCCGATGGGCTCCATGAAACCAACGACGCGCGCGAAGTCACCGGCACCACCAGTCTGCTTCTTGAGCGTGTGGTCGAAAGGTACGTGTGAGGTGACTGTCTCGCGATAGGCTACTTGAGGCTGGCCGGTTTCACAGTCGACTTTGTACTCACGACGCATGCGCTCGACGTAAATGTCCAGATGGAGTTCACCCATGCCGGAGATGATAGTCTCTTGGCTTTCAGGATCGACATGGACTCTGAAGGTTGGGTCCTCCCGTTGGAAGCGGCTCATAGCTTTTGAGAAGTTCGGCGTGTCCTTTGTGTTCTTGGGTTTGATGGACAGTGAGATGACAGGTTCGGGAACAAACATCGATGTCTGGATCCGTTAGCATAGTGTACATAGTGTAAAGCAAGCACCTTACCATCGTATATCCCAAAGTGCCATCAGTGAATGTATCACCAGAAGCACAGTCAACACCGAACACTGCGCAGATTTCCCCTGCCCCAATCTCCTGCACCTCCTCCATTTCATTCGAATGCATTCTCACAATCTTTGGAATTTTCACCCTCTTATCTGACCTTGCGTTGAAAACGTTCATGCCCTTTTTCAATGTTCCCTGATACACCCGTACGTACGTCAGCTGCCCAAAGTTGCTTTCTTCCAACTTGAACGCCAACCCAACAAACGGCAGCGAGTTATACGAGACCAACTTGACGGGTGCTTCCTGCCGCCTCCGATCTAAGGCTAGGTTCTCGACTTCTGAGGGGTTAGGGAGATAGTCGCAAACAGCGTCTAGCATAGGCTGAACGGCCTTATCGGCTAGCGCAGAGCCCATCAGCACCGGTGTGAACTTGAGAGATACGGTCGCCCTACGAATAGCAGCCTTGATCTGCTCGACTGTTGGCTCCCGTTCATCCAGGAAAATCTCCGCGATCTCATCGTCCACATCCGCAAGCGTCTCGATCAGCTTCGCCCTCTTCTCTTTCGCAAGCTCCACTAGGTCCGCCGGTATTTCGTCCTTTTCAACGATAACTTCTCCCTTTGCACCTTCGTTATAGATTGCCTTCATCCTGATCAGGTCAACGACTCCTATGAATCCATCTTCTCTTCCAATTGGAACCTGTAATGCAGCAGCGGGTATCCGCAGTTTCTGGTTAATCTGATCAACCGCCTTCCACGGATTCGCGCCCATCCGGTCCATCTTATTGACGAAGGAAATTCTCGGTATATTGTACCTTCGCATCTGACGATCCACAGTAATTGTCTGCGACTGCACGCCTGATACCGCGCACAAAATCATGACAGCCCCATCCAGGACTCGAAGGGCCCTCTCCACCTCAATTGTGAAGTCAATATGTCCCGGTGTGTCGATCAAATTGATATGGTACCGCTCCTCCTTCCCGTTCTCTTTCTTCACCCAGTCGCAGAACGTCGCCGCCGATTGAATCGTGATACCCTTCTCGCGCTCCAAGTCCATTGAGTCCATTTTAGCTCCAACAGCATCTTTACCTCTGACCTCGTGGATCGAATTGATACGGCCGGTATAGTACAGGACACGCTCGGTTGCCGTAGTCTTTCCGGAGTCGATATGTGCCTACGCCCATCAGCCAAGTCCCCACTCCCACGCCTGTCTCCTCCTGAACAGATAGCAATCCATACCGCAATACCAATATTCCGCACCCTCGCCAACCTCGCCGCCTCCTCAGTATTCAAATTCTCAATAATCGTCTCTTGCGCCAGCGTCCCCGGATCCGCAGCCGCCTGCTCAAGCCTATCTTCAAATCAGCACATTATCCCACCACATATCCAGTCCCCAAAAACCACTCACACAGCCGCTGTAGCCCCCGACTGCCACCGTCTCGCCCGCACCTCCCCCACCCGCGCCCAATTCGCACCGCGGCTCCAAAGCGGCTGCAGTGCCGCCGTCGACGCACAGCGCTGCGAAGCGGAAACCGGGCTCCTGCACCCTAGCCGCGCACAATTGCGCAGCGAGCTCAGGGTCGCAGACGGGCTCCTGACGAGTCCATTGACCCTCATACTGAATAACAAAACAAGTACGGAAAAGAGAAGGGACGACGCGGTGATCGAAATAATCGTGGTTGCAGTAGATCAAGCCCGGCCAAAAAAAGTCGAGATCGGGGGTCCGGAGCTTTTGGGGCTGGCTTGGCGCGAATCCCGTCGTCACGTGCTTGCACTCCCTTTGATATTGTGCCGGTTTATATGGATTGGATTGATTATGCGCTGAGAGCTACTTGCGACTTTTCGTGATATGTCTTGGCTGTTATTCTCTTCTTCCCTTCGCGGATTTAAGCAACTCCTTCACCAAGAAGCACCTAACCAATCTACCTCACAACCCAAATGAAAGCGCACAAGCTAAGGCGACTTCACCAACACGAAGGTATCTCCCTCATCAATATACTAAAATAAGCTATATGCCCCCACAATCTCTCACCCCGCCCCTTGGCCAACTCATCCTATACCAAAGCTGCCATTATCCTGAACCGGTCTCCAAAAAGAAACAAGCAGAAGCTTACTGTCGTTTCAACAGCAGCGCCCCGCGCCCCGCGCAAACCCCCAGGAAAATGAGTAGAGATAACTGATTGAGGATAGGGTGAAATCACATTCCACCTTCGCAAACGAAAGTTCTTTTCAAAACAAAAGCTCCTGCAATGCTGATCGACGAAATCCCCTGAGTTTGGAAACGCTGTGTAAACGCTGTGTAACGAGTAAAAATGGGCCATAAAAGAAACATCACTTCAAGAAGATGCTAGTGAGAGAAGGGAGAGATTTTAGAGAGGAGAGAGATACACTAGCAAAGTGTAGGGTCGCAAGACTGGCGTCTAGCGGATCGCCTCTCCCTCAAAATTTGGCGTCTGCATGAGCTCCCCGGCGCCTGCTGTTGTTTCTGCCGGCGTGGATTCATGCGCAGCATCGCTTTCTTCGTTGGCTCCAGTAGCGGCACCTTCAGTAGCGGGCTCGGCAGGTCCAGATTCCTCCTCGTGATGGCTTCCCTCGCCCGTACCGTTAGCCGTGACCTTTTCCTTCGCTTTGGTCACGCCCTCGCCAACTTTCCGCTTACCCTTAGCAACAATGCTCTCACCCTGTCCAGCCTTGGATCGAACTGAAGCGGTTCGCCTTGGCGGAGAGTTGACCTTATCGTGCGTTTTGCTGGCCGAACTAGCGGTGGGTCGCATCATTCGTGCCAAGAAACCCTCGTCAGGTCCTTTAACAGACTGTCTAGACTCTGGACGCTTGGGAAGCTGTGGACCGAGCGAAAGGCGGCCGGCCGGCTTCCGGGCTGGCGCAGCAGGTTTGAGTGCAGCTGGGCGCTCACGGGCGATAGTAGAAGGTCTGCGCGTGAGGGTCTGCGGCGCTGCGCCATCTTCATGCTTTGCTGCAGATGATGCAGTAGGAGCAATCAGATGAGAATGAAGTCGCACAGGACGCGTTGGGGACTTTGGACGCGGCTTGCCGAAGGGTGAAGTATTAGTGGCATCCTTAGCGGTATCCTTGGTAGTTTCCTTTGCAGCCTCTTTTGTAGCAGCCGGAGCAGCGGGCTTGGATGGAGCTTTTGGCTTGGTTGTTGCATTAGTAGCGACAGAAGCTGTAGAGAGCCTTAGGGAGGATCTAGTGGCCTTCGCAGCTGGAGCTTTGGACTGATCCTTAGCTTGAACCAACGAGAGCTTCGACACAGGTGATTTGGTCGGAGATGTTACACTGAGCGCAGTTGGCGTCCTCGGGGTTTTGGGAAGAGCAGGCGATTTAGGGATTGCAGCACTCTTGGATGATGATGGCTTAGTAATGTTCTCCTTGGCAGTAGATATCGCAGGAAGTTTATGAGAGGAGGATTTTGCGGCCGTCTTCGAAGCAGTCGTATGGCTCGTTGTACCATTGACCTTGGCCTTGGGCTGGGAGGCTGTCACTGAGGCCTTGGTCTTCTCAGCAGTGCTCTTCGAAGCCTCTGCAGATGCTTCTGCAGGTGCTTCTGCAGGCGCGTCTGCAGGTGTCTCTGTGGGTACCTCTGTGGGTGCCTCCGTGGGTGTCTCCGTAGGTGCCTCTGCAGGTGCCTCTGTCTGCTTCTCTTCACCGCCAGAAACAGCAACTTCGTCTTTCGGATCTAAAGGTCTCAAAGACGCGTCCTTGTCTTCAGCTGACGATACAGGTTTGTCCGGGCTTTCGCTCAGCGCGTCCTTGGAAGGCGAAGCCGGCTTCTCAACCTCCTTCACAGGAGTGGCAGGAGTGTCTTCCGTCTTAGCCACAGGCTCCTCGGTTTTGGCCTTCTTCTTCTCCAGAGGCGAACCCGGCTCTGGGAAATTAGATCCCTTCATTATGCTCCCTAGATTGAACATTATGCCGGATGCTGCCTGGTCTCGGATTTCGGGCGCGGGTATTGACGATTCTCTTTCTTCAACCACCTCTTCGGCGTCTAGGCTCCTCTTGCGATCTTCCGTCTCCTGGCTCACAGTCTTCTTCAATTCCTCAATGAGCTCCGACCCGTGTTCCTGAATAATGCTGAAGCTCTCTCCGCGATTGGCGGTCGGGCTGTTGAGGCCGTCGCTTGTGCTTTTGGCGGTTCCGACGAAGGCAGTCGACTTGACAGAGACGAAGCTGGCGCGAACTTTGGAGGTAGGACGGATTTCTTCGGTGTTGCTAGTGGCGTTGCCGACAGGAGAGTGGCCGCGGGGTTCAGGGGAGGAAGGAGCGTTTTGGTTCTCGAACATAGCCCGAAGGTTACGAACACCGCCACTGCTTGCGCGATTTGTGGACATGGCTACGAGAGGAATTGCGAAGGTCAGTGGGCTCTACAATCTGGTGTATATCCTTCTTGTGGATGTCGATGGGGTTTCTGGAAGGGGACGTGGAATGCTTGTCGAAATTGTGACTGGGATCAGTCGAGTTGCTGAAACGCGTCTACAGTTTGATGTTTACAGGCAGGTGGCATCGCACTATGAGGAGCTAGAAATATCTAGAAATGTCAATACACTCACAATTTGGGGGTTCTAGCAGGCGGTCATGTTCAGGCGGATGCTTCGGTGTTGATGAATTTCTGCGATGTAGGGTGAAAGGAGAGAGCGTGGCCTTGCTGGCTAGCCAAAGCACATGACGCCAAGAGGCCAACAATCAATGCATCTGAAAACATCCCCCCGCTGCCCAGCAGCACTGCAGAGCTTTATATGCATTGCGGCTGAGAATTATGCTGTTTGCAGTGTGAGACAATCACTGCCATTGAGATCTCACAACTGCTGCTCGCTGAGATATTGGCCTTCTCTCATCCCCCAATCAGAACGCGTAACTTGACTATCAGGTTTACAGGAGCTGAGATGGACATCACAATCAACCAGATTTACTTTCAATTGTTCGCTGGTACTCTAAGTCTAGCCAATTCCTTCGATTAATCTTGTCCGTCTCAAGAAATTCGCCTCCCGCGCCATTTCAAACACATCCCTTCTTGATATCTTCCGAGTCAAGAATCCCCACATAGCACAAACGCCTTGAGACATTCCAAGCGAACTAAATTTGAGGAGATATAGCAGAAGCTATTCATAACCAACAGAGTGGATTTGCTGGGATATCCCCCACCACAGTTCCTAAATTTTTCCGAAATTCTCATGCCGCCTCAACAATGTCAATTTCCCTCTCATACTCCCAGGCCTTATGTTCTTGCCACACATGATCAATCAACGATGATATACTCTCACACGTTGTATCCGTATCTCTATACCGACTGCAGAGCACACACGCATACCCTCCGCCCTCGCGATGTGACTTAATAACGAACCGAGGCTCCACATGGAAGACCCGATCCGCAAACCTATCTCTCTCATGCTCCTTGATTAACTCCCATATTTTACCCGGCCTTATAGGAATCCTGGCGCTGCAGTACGGACAGCTTGCATTGCCTCCATCTCGAAAGTTATCCGCTAGTAACTGGTTGGTATGATTCTGGAGATCCAGCGAATAGATGCAGTACAGACCGTGAGTTGCTGCACGAGTGCTTGTAGAGGTCGGACCAGAGATTATTGTAACGCTTGTTTCTCTTGACCTGGATCTTGGCCGAGAAAGAGAACGAGAACGAGCTGATCGTGTAGAAGGAGCAGGTAGAGCTAGTTGTTGGGGTGCAGAGGTGAGCATCCGTTGGCGCTGTTGAGATAGAGCATCTATTGCTGCAGCGCGTGCTGCTCGTGACGTGTTGAGAAGGCGGGCAAGATGGTGGGAAACGGGTTCGTGCTTAGGACCGTAAACCAACGCGCTGTCTTGAAAGATGGTTATGATGGTTTGTTGAAGTGTAATTATTTGAGCCTGTAGTTGGTTTTGCGCAACCACTACAGAAAGGAATGAGCTATTAGTATGGCATCCAGGGCCGCAAGAAAGCACGAGGGATTTCGCTCACAGTCGCCTATTGCAAATTGATCTCCAAGACGATTGAATCCTCGATCATATTCCTGCCTTACGAGAGACCCAGAGCTGTATATCGACTCTTCATCACTGTCTTCGTAGTCGTTTTCTCGTCGCCTTCTGCGCCTACCATATGTAGCTTCAATATCGTCGTCTCGTCGGCGCCGATCTATCAGGTCGTATCTATTCTCCGCGGTTTTTTCCTCCTTCTTCCTAAGTTTCCTGTAAAGATCGCTCATGGACCCAAAAGAGTCCACGATCGTGTGGACCAGGGATACCACAACGACCGTCGTCTCGAGGACTCCTTTTGCCTATCCATGGGTTAGGTCATCCATTACCGCTGCATATATAAACTCGACAGTAACTAACCGATCTGAGAGAGTCCATGTTGGATAAGACCAAAAGTTTGTCGTGGAGATCGGATTGAAGCAGCGTGAGTGAGAAATAAATCCACGCATCACCCGACTGTCACTCGTTTAGGCACCCACTTGACCTGCACCACGTCCGTGACTGCAAGCAGCTGCTGCTCCATGTTCCTTTGCGACTGCATAATCGCTCCCAGCCTGCACCCCATTGGTTGTATGTCACAAGCTGCGGTTGACTTCGCTCAGAGCCGTAAAGCGGACTGGATGTCTGAATGTTTCGGCGTCCAAATCATATGATGAACCAGAGGAAAGGCCGCAATTTCAGCCCTGCGATTGGTGTCTGACTTGTCAGTTCTCAAGGCCAAGACTCTAGAATGTTCGTAACTCAGCCACAGGTCTGCGTAGAGGACTCACATACCCTGGCGAGCTGAAGCGGTGATGGGAAAGGTGGAGGGGCTTGGTTGTTTTTTCGGCACGATAATCACCCGTCTTCGGCCCCTAAACCAAACACCGCCACAGCACAAAGACCAGCGACACCTGAGCTGTCCTAGAAAATTAGTCATGAGATATTGGGTTCTTTCGCATTCTTTTGCGTTTTCCCTATTAGCACGCACAAGAATATTTTTACCTTCGAATGCTTTCTTCTACCGTGGTGATCTGCGTCTATGCTAGATGTGATACCGTCTCGGCATCGCGTTATGCAAGCGGTTCAGCCCCTAAGGCGCTGTTTATGGTTAAAAGCATGCATGGTGACACCAAAGTCAATGCTTTAGGACTTCGGAATCATAAATGAAAACAAGAAACTACAAGCCTTGCCAAAGGTGGTGAGCATAGATCCATTCGTATATTGGACCCTGTACAACCGTTACCTGTCGAAGGCTAAATATGAACCATTTAAGGGGTCGTTCGGTTGCAAATCGCCTCCATATCATAATCTGTTCAATCCGTGCGCCTTTTAGTGTCGCCGGTTTTGTAATTAGTGGCGGCTACTACCACGGCTCATTTGAATCTAATTTATTTAGTCTCCAGATTTGACTTTGCATAATGCGTGTTTGACGTCGGTGAGCGATTCGAATAAGCCCCTTTCTGCCACCAGGTCTCTATCGCGGCCCCCTACTTTGGTGTAGCAGTGGAGCCTCCTCCTCGGCCAACGCCCTCTCTGCGATCGATGTTTCCTACATCTTTGCTCACCTCCTGTACGAGCCGTAGTAGGGTTACAGCGACGCCCGCGACGCCCGCGACGCCCCGAAAACAAGCTTATTACGATCACAAAGGCTAAGATAATAATATAAGGCTTGCAAATGCGACTGCAGTATCGCGATCGGGGCTTGTGGAGTCGCTATATTATAAGAAGTCGTCACGTTGGCGCGTATGCGAGAGCTCCATATTGATATGGAATATGGAACAGGAGCTCGAAGCCACATATTGAAATGGTGCCAAGAACCTCATTTCAACTACTGTATACAGTATAGCTTGCGAATTTGACGCGCTTACCGATATGGAGGAGCTCCATATTCAAAGTCGTCAGATCTACCGAACAACAGCCTCATATTCAGATTTGAGCTCCATTTCGGTTACAATATGGAGGTGCAACCGAACAATCCCTAAGTTCTCTCCCTAGATATCTCGAATATCCCTTGGGTTGGTACAATTCGTCCTACCGTTATCGATAAGAGCTAGCCAATAGGATCAATAGGATCAAGGCTCCGTGATGAAGAATATGAGGTCGTAAAATCTGCTGATTTCCATATACAATTGCTATATACACCTAATCTTTGGAGTTAAGTCGCTCAAGATAAGGTAACTAATACTCATCGTTTCTACAGAACGGAATTTTGCGAACGGCGAAGATTTAGGGTGCCATAGTTGTCAAAATTCGCGATATGTAAAGGCTCGAAGGAGGGCAACAGCCGCGGCTGCCGGGGGGTGGAGGGGGTTCTTTTGCCTTCCGAGTTGGTGGAACAAAGTCTATATCATCAAAAGTACGATTAGAAGGCATAGTTGATTGATATATAATATTTGAATCTATGTAGGTAATATGCACTTTGATTCTAGTGTTTTGGTGTTCTACACACAGTCCAATTATCGTAGGCCCAAGGAGAGAATATTCGCAAAAAAAAGGCAACCCTGAATCTGGTATCAAACTTCTCCAAGCCCCGAATATCCTCATCTATCAGAACCTTTTGACAACTTCCACCTTGACATCTCTCTTAATCAAGAGCTGGTCGATGAAGCACTCCGCAATTGAATTGAAGTACCATGTATGCGCCAAAACATCCGTAAGAATCCACGCTGTGTTGCCATTGTAATTAATGTTTCCAGTGTACACACTAATATCCGACGCAGCGGCGGTCTGGTAGTTTGGTTTGTTGATGTAGTACTCGGGGCTAACGTGAACAAAGCCGAACGAAATTGGTGGGAGCCTAGGAACAGGGTCATTGTAGTGTGTAACGCGGTAGTTCCCTCCAGGTTGGTTCGTGATAAAGTCACTCAGCTTCGGTCCTGCAATACGAGGAGAACCGAAAGTATAGAGAGCCACTGTATATCCGGACTTGCGCATTTCAGCGGCGGCAAGGTCAGCGATGGCACCACCTAGACTATGGCCAACAGCTACTATCTTGTAGTTGGGGTATGAGGCTGCTGCGCTCTTGACTGCAGCAAGAACACCGCGCCGTGCTTCGGTCCATGAGTCCCAGAAGCCCTGGTGAGCAGTGCAGCCGCTGCAGATATCGGTAGTGACAGTTGTGAAGTCTAGATCGGCAATCCAGTTTTTGATGGACGCGGACCCACGGAATGAAACAACAATGAGGCTATTCGTGCTGTCGACTGCTACAAATCCGGTGACATCTGTGATAAGGGAACTGTGATGAGTATTAGTTTGTGACTATAGCAGGCTAACTTGAAAGCCGCATGAGAGCGTGGAAAAGAACGCAACTGCCCTGAAGGTAGCTACAGTCACTTTCGATCGCACGTGGCTCATGATAAATTCAGATGAGCTTGAAACAAAGACCAAATTCAATGTTTCTTCTGACTGGTTACTTCCCCTGAAGTACAGGGGTCAGGATAGCCCTTGCTGAGGTTTGTGTTCCAGAATGCTTAATTTTACGGGATACAGAGTTCGAGAGGACCATGGGAAGTGATGGACAGTAGATAAATGGTGAAACTTGAGATGGAATCGGATACCCACTTCTCAAACCCGATGATAGTATCAGTTGTGTCTGCCTCAACCATCGGACAGTTGCCCGAAGAACAGGCTACCTTCGCGTTCGGGATTCCGTTATAATTTATCGAGCAGTACGCTGCCGCCGCATATTGCTCCATGAGTTGAAATGTTGAGAACAAACTGGAGCTTATAGCTTTATCGAGACAAATGTCAGCAATAGACAATCAAGTGAATAGGACAGCTCAAACATACACCTCTTTTCCTGGGGAGTGGGAGCAGCATAACTTCCAGTCAGGCTGAGCAAGCCAATGGCCAATAGAGAAAAGAGAGACATGATTCAATGAGGGAAGTGGTGATGGCCAGACAGCAAGTGAAAGGGGGCCCAGTCCGTCCATTTTATGGTACCTTCCAGTCCTTTCTAACTCCATCTCAATTACAAGGAGATACTGTTAGACCATTGCAAGGTGAATTTCAAGACCCAGGTACCTCGGTGACAGTGCGCCATAGCAAGCCACGACGGTTCCTCGAAGGGTGTGCCTACAAGGTCATCTGGCAAATAGACGGAGGTGTACACTTCTTCGAGATTAATACCTTATTTCCCCCTGGAAACGAACATCACGAAGGTACACAATCCTATTGGTGGGTGTTAGTGAAATGGCCCGGCGGCTCGTAGTTCGACGGCCCTGACTAAGGATGCCAGGGTCCTAAACCTGGTTCCATCCCTTTCTGGCCCACGATGAGAAATCGATATAGCGATCACCAACCTTGCGCGGGGGAAGTTGTGGGGTGTTGTCCAGTATTATTTCTAGCATCATTGGTTGGATTTCGGAGAGATTCACTGTGACCACCACGGCAATTTTCCAGGGTTGTTATCGAGCCGCTCTGTACAGCGTAGAAATAAGCGGCCGATATTGGCACGTGCGCAACCACCAAAAATCGACGATTGTTCGAGGAGATGGACCAGAACATGATTCAGAATATGTACAAGTACTATACAAAGCGTCTACACAATTGTAAGAGACGTAATGGGCAAATGACAAAGTATTAGAGTAGTAATATGCCTTCAAAAATCGATTTTTAGTGGTTGCCAATATCGGCGCTTATTTCTACGCTGTACAGCCGCTGCATGCTTCCTTGGGTTGCACGTTACCTCGCTTCCTCTTAGTGTGGTGTGGCCGACCTCCACCAGGCCTTCTGCCCTAAAACGGTTTTAACACCTTCTAGCACTGCCTCCCCACATCTGGGCCTTGCGGGGAAGCCATACTTTCTCGTGTTTCTCCAAGAAAGAACTGGCCTGATAGGCATTACTATCTGTAGTCCGTAAATTAAGTGCGTGAAGTGTACCGGCTTCCTCCGTATTTCGCCAGGTTGATCAATTAGGAACGGCGATTTCTTTAACCTCCCGAGGTCGTCTTGAAGCTAGAATCGCCGTGGCTGCACCGCTGGGTCCATTACTACCTTTCGTTGGGACTATCCCCCGCAACGGTGGCGTCCACACGGTAGGTGGCCCGTGCGTGAACACCAGAATCAGATGTACGCGCAACACTTACAGATTCAATCAATATATTTTGTTGGTAGGGGGTACGGGACATCCACAGGAGCTTCCTGTGATCACGTGATAGCTTCGCTTATTTGTATATATTCTCGTTCTTCGTGACAACTCCACTTTATGGAGTCCTCACATATTACACACCTGCGTGACATTATTTTGTCAACCATGCCTTCTAATCGTCTTTCTAATGATATAGACTCTGCTCCACCGACCCAATACCCTATTCCACCAACTCGGGAGGCCAAACAACCTCCCCCGAAGCCCTAGCCGCTGCCCGCACTCGAACCTCTACGGGTTAAGGATTGACTCCCGTAGCCTAATCCTATTGATTCTATTGACTGAGCCTTATCGATAACGTGTGAACGAATTTTAGATACAGTGACTTGCAAAATCAGTGTCGGGTTTTTCCTGCGCGCGTGCATTCCCCATCTCCACGTACATATGTTGCGCCACCCATTTGGTGTGCTATATTCTTGCGCACATCCTACTTTCTTACACACATCCTCGTTTGCATTACGTGAGTTACCACTGCCTCGCTATATTTATCATCTTTATGCTTACAACTTTATGCTTACAAGTCATATTAAATAAAGCACCATGGCCGGTAAAGGCCGCCTCAGTGGTATCTTCGGACCATTCCGGCTCATCTGGTTATCCATCCAATGTAATTCTCTCTCCTTATCCTCACCTATACCAACATACTAACTCCCCAAAATAGTGCACTACGACGCTTTTAAAGAAGCCGTTCGCAAAGACGGCTTCGTCTCACTTATACATCCCCAACAAATTCGAGACGCCGCCATAGTAAAACTACTCATCATAACTTGTAACTTCCCTGTCCTCAACCCAACCACCTACATACTAACTCTCGTGCACAGCCGACGACTTTATCGCCTATGAAAACACCACCTCTGTCCCCTCCCTTGTCCGCTCCGCTCAAGGCAAAATCCTCGAACTCGGCCCCGGACCAGGCAACCAAATCCACCGTTACGACCTATCCCTCGTAGACTTCATATACGCTGTTGACCCCAACCCCCACTATGGAGATAACATTGCCGCAAAGCTCAAGAAACTTGATCTTCAGGATAGGTACAAGCTTCTAGCGTGTGGTGTTGAAGACAGCGAGATTTTGAGAAGGGAGGGGATTACAGAGGGGAGTATGGATACTGTGCTGAGTATTCAGGTGTTGTGTTCGGTGGGGGATGTGAAGAGTGTGATGAGGGAGGTGTGGAAGTTGTTAAGGCCGGGGGGCAGCTTTGTGTTTTGGGAGCATGAGAGGAATAAGGATACTGCTACGGCTATGGCGCAAGGTACGTACTGGTCATCACATTAAGGGTGTGCTTTGGAAGCTGTGTGGAGGAGCTAATATGAGAATAGCTTGTTGGAATCCTGCTTGGAGCGCACTTGTCGGATGTTGTATGAATCGGGATATCAAGGCGGATATCCTTGCCGCTGGGGAGTGGGAGAATCCTGGTGACATTAAGGTGGCCGATGATCCGTATAGTTGCTTGCCTAGGATTTGGGGTGTGCTCAAGAAGAAGGCTTGATTGGGAAAACGTTTTCTTTCTTTCTTTTTTCTCATTACTCGCATGCAAGCATCGGGCTTAGGTGGACTTAACATAAGCGCTAAGCGCGATCCAAACGGGGTCAATCTATGTAGGGGTGCCATAATCGGCGTGGGCTGAATAAAGCCCGTGCACAAGGACCCCTGCGAAGTCCGTGCGGAGAACGTGTTTGCAGAAAAACCCGACACTGATTTCGCAAGTCACTGTAAAGCACCGCGTGAACTGGAGGAAACAAGAAAAGACGTAGCGAGGTTTCTAAGTGGACATGGAATACTAACCTAGTTAGGTTACTTCGCCGCTGTCGGGCAACCTCTACTGAAGAGAGTGCGCTATGAAGCGTCCATCTGACCACGGACATTTAATATATAAGGTAGCATTACGGTGAAGTTGTTGAAGCTACAAAGATGATGAACGTTAAGATTGGCAGCTAGACATCCATTTGACTAGTTGCATACTGTGGGGGGACCGGAACAGGAGAAAATCAGCGAAGGTGGTTGTATTATTTCTGTCTATCACATGCAAGGGCAGGTTAAGCTTTACTATATGTGCAAACTTCTAGAAGATCGAAAACCTGATGTAGAGCCGCCAATCTCATCGATCTATGGAGTGATTGTTGCGCTTTGCGAGGTCAGTGAACCTGTTAATTAGTAATTCTACTGCACCAACCTCCCCTCTGGAAGCACCGCCCTTCCTTGTAAAGCGGAATTCGACAAATTTTACAGCTGTATCGAGACCTCGGAGCTTTTTTCTTCGTTTTTTGGTGGGCTTTTTAGGATATTGAGTCGGTGGAATAAAGTCCTCATCGTTTGATTTGTGATTCCTCGTCCTTAAGGCGTTGGAATCTATGTAAGAAGCTTGGTGAAGTTTTTCGGACATCACGAATCTTTATCTCGGTAAGTGTCGAACTGAACCGGATTTCCTTACTACCGTCTTACTACTGTCTCGGTCAGCGACTCGGTCAACGACTTGGTCTCCGACACGGTCACCGACGTAATCTACTACCCCTGCCTTATGTATATATAGAGGCTCTAGAGCCACATTCAATAAGACAGAATTCTCATTCCTGATTGTCCGTTCAACAGTAAGCTACTCAGACGGCAAGGGCAGAGCTCAAGGCGCACTCACTAATACTAAAATGTTAATAATCTCTGCCTAAGAAAACGCAACTTTCTGTTAACTAAGTAGCTACTACTGGCCTTAAGTCTGCCCTACCGTCTGAGGGCCTTTAGTGTGGAACTCTATGGCGCTTAACTTTAACCCCCTAATAATACCCATTTAACCTAATAAGCTAACGAGTTAAGTTAGACTAGTCTCCTCTACAATCGATTACTTTTTTATAATGGGAATACTACTTCCTTACGAGTTACGCGCTTCTAGTATTTAAGTAGACACCGACGTGTCCCCAGCCAACGCAGCACTAATATACTAGGCAGTCTTATAAGCGTCTCTACGAACGGCTCTACAATCGCCTATATAATCGTCCGTACGAACGTCTCTACCATCGTCTCTATCCCATAACACGTCGGGGTCCGTCGAGGAGTGGCCCGTGCGCGAACACCAGAACTACGACAGTGCTGGTACCAATAAAATCTTATCCAATACGAACCAATAAAATATCGGTATTGCCAATATTGCCAATATTCGGATAACATTGCAATATTGCTTGGCATACTAAAATTTTATATTACACCTAAAGGTTATCTTCTATCTATATAATATTATATAATATATCTTCTAAAACTTAAATTATCTCTTATTTTTAATATTATTAGTAGGGGAGTTAAGGTTTTGGGCCTCTTTTAGGGGTATTTAGTGGGTCTAGGGGCATAGACCGCCTAAAGAGGCCTAAAACCTCGGCGACTCGCATATAGGGCACGTGCGCTCGTAGCCGGATACTTCCTTTTCCTTAAGGATTTGTCTATTCTTATCCCTTCGCACGCTGGTTTGCGTCCTACGGTATCGATAAGGGCCTGGCCAATCAGAGGCGCGCGTTGGGACTGTCTACGTGCTGTTGTGTACAGCTGAGCACGATGTTCCTAGGCTTGGCGCTAAGTGTAGGACTCTAGCGTGCGAAGGGATAATATACCCTATTATTCTATTAATTAAACTCCCTATCTATATCTTACCCTATAAAAAAGCTTTTTTATAAAGTTGTAAGGCTATTTTATAATGTAAGGCTGCGTAAAGTTAGTTATTTTTATTTTTTACCCAATATTGGCAATATCATATTGCCGATATATTTCCGATAACCGATATTTTATCGGTTCGTATTGGTTCTATGCTTAGTCTCAACCTTTCGTTTAGCTTCCGATTGGGCTATGCTTTCATCGCCTTTTCACTGAGTAATACAGAAGCTCGCCAAAAGGAGAGCTTGACTCGTAGGCATATTGTATCTGCCACTCATCTCTTTTTGCTATCATTTGGGTCATCCATTGAGGTATCCAATATAATGAGCAGTCCTTCATTCCGACATAAGGGAGTTCTAACTGTGGCAAGGTCAAGTTGTGAAAGGGGTATACTAAAAGTCCTGCACAAAGCACACTTGGGATATGCTCTGTGGAAAGCACGAGTCCGCTTTGACTCAAAGACAATTCTAGTGCGGTGAAGGCCGCTCGAGCCATACTCAACGGACACGAAAATTTGCTGAACGCCATGTTCCGCCACGCACACGTAACGTGCTGGTAGCAGGCGTTCGGCTCGTGTCTTATCACGTTGTGAACGTGATATGAAGATTTTCTTGCGCTCCGGGACCGTAGAAAAGACTCGGGGCGGAGAGCGGAAGGCAGAGAAAATTTAGCACTACAGTGGTTATGTGCGTGCAGCACATGACTGTGGGGTGCAGGAAGAGTTTTCGTTTCTTAGGACTATGATATTCGAGCGACCTGTGGAGTGAACCGATGGGAAGGCTGGTAGTAGGAGTGTGGCCCCTTCATTGATGTAAGGTATATTGTAGAATTCGTACCACAATCAAAGAGCATAAAGAGTTGGCTATTAAGCTATGAAAGGCTCTGTGGTTGTGGACCGTGATGTAAATGTTCATAGAATTCCGAAAAAAAATATTTATTTCTCTATTGTGTAACCTGCAGGTGGTCCGTGCGGAACACCAGAATCACAAAGCTTCACAGATAATATAGATTAATTAACCATCATGCCTTCTAATTGTGCCTTTCTTGATCCTAATATATCGTCTAACCTACCAAATACGTCGTTCCTCCAACTCGTAGCAAAAGAACCACCTCCGGAGCCTTGGCAGCTGCCTTCGAGCCCTTTGTCAGAGCTTCATATCCCAAGATCCTAACGATCTAATTGGCTGGAGATTATCGATAAGAATAGGACGCGAATCAACGTTGCAAGGAATATCATCCAAATTGTGCTGCCCGTTTGGCACACCCCGCAGTTTGGAGAAATTCTATTTCCGACCACTTTGTACCCCGAAACTGATATTCTGTCGTATGCCGCTGCGAGTCTAAACTTTCGAAAGAGTTTTGTGCTTTGTATCCATGAGATCTGCTCACAACAGCACCAGAACGTACTCTGCGAATGGTTCCAATAATACTGAGAAGTAGGCTCAAAAGCACCACTCGGAAATTTGCTCCTACCGCCTTTTCCTCGAGTGTTTCCCATAGGTGTTAAATGGCTAGAAATGGGGGTGCTAACAACCTCGTGATAATGATAATTTCAGACAGTAACCACGTGGTCTCTCCTAAATTCTTATCACGTCGTACCTCCGCCTAATACACTGCTCGAAAGATTCATATTTTCTGTAGCTTCTAATGCCAAAGTAGGCAATCGCGAACAGAAACAATATAAATATGAAGAAGAATATGACGATGGCAATGATCTCCTGTTTGTTAGATTTTCATGTCAGGTGCTTTGGGTCATCGCGGCCAAGACGCCGTCGTTCATGTCGTTACATCCGATGCCAGGCAGTCTTGTTTATTGCATCGAGGGATTCAATCGAAGCTAGCGAAGGGGTACTGAGTCTGGATCGGAATCGGACTCGCATTATGCGCAACGTTGAACGTGACTAGTGGTACGAGAATCTTGACACTCAGTGTGAGGCGGAGAAGGTATGAATAGAGATGGAGAATTTGTTTCAAGAGACTGTACTTTGCTGCTGTTAATCTGTGGGTTAGGACGACTGACCTCGGATATGGTTAAAAGTTACCCAAACTATTTCGCTACAATGGACATGGGAGGGCTGAAACAAGGCCGAAGGAAAAGCCAGAGCCGAGACAGCGAATATATCACATAGTCAATGCGAACAGCGAACAGTACCTTTTTTTTTGCAACCTCTTTTTGTAAATATGCTCGCGATAGACCAATTCAGCCCTGCTGTCAATCTGATGCGAGCCTACCTAGCAACTATCACGCTAATTCCCCTTTCCTCCACAACATACCAAAACGATTTCCTGCAAATTACAAGGAATCGGAGAAAAAACAGAAGGGTATCTCTGCCCGCGTAAGCAAATAACAGGCGGCGAGTGAGCTATGTTGTGCGGTGATGCCACAGCCGGGAAATTTTCCGATTCCAATTTCAGCCTTGTTCTCTCTCCAACTGTCCGCTTGAGCCAGACTACCCAAATTAGTTGGATAATTAAATCCAGAAAGATCGGGCTTAGCTGCTATACTCGAGCAGTGTGCAGCAAATTTGTCTGTGATTTTCCTCCTATGCCACCTCCTTCCTTGCTTGCAAGCAAATAAGATGTTTAGAACAGGGGTGACCACGAGTTTTTTTAGGGGTCCGGGTAGTAGACAAAGGAAATCGCTTAAAGCAAAATAGCAAGGAAATCTTGATATCGCAGCAGATAGAAACACAATCGCTCGCAATGCTAGGGAGAAAATGACCACGCTATGACGCTCCTACATGGATTTTTGATACAAGGAAAACTTCGAGAAATTTTGGAAAGGTCGGAGATGGTGCACGAAGCACGGAAGGACTTATAGGCAACATACAGCAACGGGACCCACGCTTGAATAGCTCAGGCTACTGTACATGCTGCGGAGGAATGTATTGATTGTGATAGTATTGTGGTTGCGGTTGTGGCACGTCTGAAATTGGGGTTGGCGTGGAAGGATACAAACGCGGGAGAAGTCCTTGGCTTTTGCCAATATTGGAGTCGCCGAATTGTTCGTTGTCCGGCGTTATGGGGGGTGTGAGACAGCCATGTTGCATGACAGCGCCGTAGTGATTCTTTTGTGGGGTCTGTGGCGCAAGGTATGCACCTGTTGCAGGTTTCTGCTCTTCGCAAGGCATTGCTACTGGTGGTGTTGGTGGAGCCGCGGCTCGCCTTGCAATTTGGGCCTGGCGTTGTAAGAACTCGTCGACTGTAGTTGAAACAGATGACAAGTGCATTGACGAATATTTTCCTGAAAGCACCTGTGATGGCTGATATAGATGGTTGGACAGGTTCAAAACAGTCACAGGGTCGTAAGCTCCAGCCCAGTCAGAGTGCTTAGACTGCGTCCGAGATAAGATGCACCTTGCAAGAGCAAGCGCAGATCTCGCCAATACGGAAGGCCGCGTTGACACAAATTCCTTATGGAAGAGAGCGATCTCGGCAATGTACAGAGCCATATGTTCAACCTCAGGGTCATAGGCAACTTCTGAGAGAGCGAGCTGAAGGAAAGCATCAACAGTGGGATGTCCAATGATCCAGTTAAGAGTCTGGAGTACGTGCCACTCCATCTGTGTGAACATTTCATCGTCGTATAGTGAGCAGCACATGGACTTCAACTCTCTGACTGTTGGTACCCGATCTTTCCTATCTCCATACTTTGCGGCAATGAGAAGAGCAGCACATCCAACAAGTTGGTAATGACGCTTATAGACGACTCGCCTTGAGCAATACCTATCTAGAAGATTGACTGCGAGGAATAGGGTTTCTGGGAGGAGCTGAAATGCGGCGTGTGCTTCAACGAGAAAGTCAAGGAGGTACGGGCGCATGAACCACTGGATCTCTGTTTGGATATCAATTGAATTGACATCTGGCATTGTTTGAGACTACTGAGGAGTTAGCAAGTGGGCAAAGACGAGGATGTCAAGGCTTTTGACCTCCATGTGTTCCATATGATCCATAATATCCTCTTGATACTCTTCGCTTGTCATTCTTGAAAGCTCTTCGGCGATTGCTCGTTGTTGCATCCTAGCAATGGCACGAGCTCGCTCTCTCGCCTCAGCACGTACGGCATAAATCCCATCATGGTGTGTGTCCACAAAGAAACTGTCACAATGTCCATAACGGGACTGGTTCTGTTGTTGGTAGGCCATCTTGCTTCAAGGTAAGGTTGTCGATTTCCGTGAAAAAGAAAGGACGTCAATTCTCCGGGATAGACTGCTACGAATTTTTATTGTCGACGAAGCTGAAAGCCAAGTGAAAAGTGAGTGAAAGGTCCAGCGGGTGAACCGTATTAGAGAGTGGAAGCCTTTGATATGGCAAAAAGCAAAAAATTGTAATTAGTTGAAGTCAAATGAAGGTCTCTGAATTCAGTTTCCTGCTTTTCTCGAGAGGTAGGAAAACAGTTATAGCAGAGCCTGAAACGGAAAATAGTTAGCTATTGTTCCCGCCTCTAGAATCGGCACGATTGGTCACCTAAGGCTTTAGTAAATTGCTCATACCTGAAGAATTAGAAAATTACGTTAAAGGAGTGAACTGTAGGTACGAGGGAAACCAAAAAGAAGACGTCTGAAGGACCCGAAAAGGCTGAGCCCCTTGCTAGTCGCATCCAGAGGCACTTGGAAGGAATGGGTTGCGACTGAGAATTTTCTTTGAATGAGCACGGCACAGGGAGTACTGTTCAGGAGGCAGAGCACGAATTAACGAGTCCACCGTTCGTCGCTGGGGCAAGTGTGTCGCCAAGGAGGGCACAGGAATGTGAAAATTTCCCAGTCAGGCAAAGCACAAGTCTGAAGCAAGGTCTAGAATCAGTACTAGCTGCTGAAGGAACAATGCTTCTTCCTGACCTCGAATTCGAAGTCTTCTAAAGGCTTTTGGAGTCTTGAGGATGAAGAGCTCAAGACTGTCAGATATCGGCTCCTTAGTGTGTGAAAAAGCAGTGAAGTACTAGAAAAAAGTGAAGAGGTTAGTATGTGCAAGACTAGACTTGGTTAAAAGAAATAAAAATAAAAGAGAGCAGTTTGTTCTGCTCAGTTGAAAAGTGGAACAGCCAGAGCGCGTTCTGGTATTGTCCAATCTCAGAGCGGAATGAGCGAAACCTTACGACCATTTTTAAATTTGACTGGCCGTGAAAATATGTAAATCTTAATTCCCAGTGTTCCAACCGAGCTGAGGCATGAAGTGTCGGATAAAGCTGTGACGAAGAGTAACACGTAGCGTGAGGCCGCCAAAGTTGCTGCGAACTTCAACAAGGCTGTCTCTTGAAAGCCATGTGAGAATAATAATTCAAGTAATGTGGTGGAAGGTGGTTAATTCCCGTTGAGTGACAAATAGCCTTGATGGCTGTACGAGAGATTTGCCGATGAAATCGACTGCAGCTATGCATCCACAAGGAGTGGCCAGAGTAGCTTCTCCTGTAGGGAATGTGATGTAGGTCCCGTATCTCGGTCCATCATCCCACAACCGTTCACCATTACACTCAAACCATCTGTTTGCCCGAGCACCAATTGCAACCTACCCTCATCTAAGCTGATGTCCAATGAAGATATTCCCCAGTTCTCACAGGTAATAGCTCCCATGGCAAAAGGTCAAATCGAATAGTGGCGGGTGTAATTCGATTTTTAGTTAAGTCGGGCCTTATGTATTGTTGAAAGGAGACCGGTGACCACCAGGAATGGATCCGAACGATACCCATAGCGTCCAGGATAGGTTCTCGAAATAATTGAACTGAAATCAAAGAGGTTTTTAACTTACCAAAGGCACAGACAAGAAATTTCCCCGTCGGAAACACAAGCTGAGAAACACAAGGCAGGCCGGCGTACAACGATTGCGGATGGAGTGGCTCTGCGTTCAACGAAGAGATTAGAGATCGACGACGAGCATGAGAGACTCTAAAGATCACTTCGTCGAGTTCACGAGAGGTGGAGGAGAGGAGGTAGAGGTATATGAAGGCACTGAAGGTACAGAGCACGCTTCGAGGAGTCGTTTCGGGGGAGACGGCCGGCTTTGGGGAGACCGAGGAGCAAGAGGTGCCTTCTGGATAGTAACGTGCTGAAACGAGAGTCAACACGCCATCAAATCCGATACTCAATGCTCCGACCGTTGAGAAGAATGGCGGGCGAGGAAGAGAGAAAAGAGGGTGAAGGAGGAGAGAGAAAGTTGAGGTCAAGGCTGCGTTAGAGAAAGCGACAGGGCCACCATCGGCGCTGGAGGACGGGCAATGGAGCGGCCACACTAAACCACTTTCACAAAGCTATGCCATTTCCTTGCTCTTAGTAGAAGCCAGCGCGGACAGCCAATCCCCAGCAGCTATGCAGCGGTCGCCCAGCACGGTGGATCGCTGGCTTTTTTGCTTTTGACCCATCTGGCATTGCAGCGCCGCGCCGCCAGGAACACGCTATCCAGCTATCGCCATCGCCTTCACCGCGTCCAAATTGAAGCTATCAGGACGGCCGCCGTCCAGTATCGGCGGTGATGCCTCTCTCCACAACCGTAGCTCCCGAAATTGGACGGCGGGGCGCTGGCCTTACCGTTGCTGCGGTCGCTGCAATCTCTGCGGTCTCTGCTGTCTCTGACCCGGCAACACCGCAACCCAGCTGCTATCACACAGATACATCCACAACGCGCTGCTGAAGCGACGCATCCATGCTCGACACGGCGAGCGATGGCTGAATGCCAGCTTCTCTTCGTCCGAGGCGTGACTGGCCAAGGCAGCTCGCCAACACTCGCTCGAATCAGACGCAGCCCCAGGCTCCGGTCAGCCTGAAGCCAACACATGCAGCTACACAAGGTTGCATGTATGAACCCAAGATCTCTATCCAATCTTGTCGCTTTTACATCTTCGAAACATCTTGATTGATTCCCTGCCCGCTGCATGCATTGGCTGCCTTTTCAGGCATTCTTGCCGCTCCAGCCCCCAAATGCCGGGACACAGGCCATTCTTCCTGGAATCCCCTTGAAAGGGCTGCAGAACTCGCTGCTGGGATATAGCTCGCGAAACTCCCCGCCGCTCTCTACCCGTAGTGCCGTCGCCCAGTGACATGCTCTCCTGAATATCGTCATATTGATGGCTGACAGGCGCTCCTGAAGCGCCTCACCTCCTATTAGTGGAGCGGGTTATGACATTGGAAGGGAACACAGCTGCAACCTCAGACAACCGATCAAATTGCCGCCTCCACACTTCCTAATTTGAATAATTTGTTTGCCCATCTGCGCGCTCGATGCCCCGTATTTCCTACCTTGTGCCATGGCAGCGCCCTAAAGAAGTATTTGAGTTTCATGAAGCCTCAGTACCAATACGGGTGCGCGACCTTCGCGACCATCACGGTGCATGTGGATTACTCTAGAAGAAATTGTGACCGTCGTGCTACATCGCTACCAAAGTTCAAGTCAGTATTACATATGGAGCTCATCCCTTGCAGCAGAATCCCTAGAGCATGGGCCAGATCACATCTGAGCCGTTGAGCCTTCATGCCGTGTCTTGCACAGCGCAGCTGCCTCCTAAAACACGACAGAATGAAAATGGCGGGGGTTGCATCCGCATTAATTTTGCACGTCAGCTCTCTTTCGACTTTCTGGACGCGTTTGTTTTCGGTTTTTGCAACTGACATGTGTAGTGTGGCGAACTTCTAGGGGCTACCGTGTCTATTTCGCTCCACCACACCGTATTCATACTCTGTGGCGCCATTCAGAATCTTCACCGTTTTACTTTCCTGGCTGCACTCTTCAATTGCGGGGTTAGTACCGACTAGGCGCGATGGTAATTATTATCGGACTCGCACCCGAAGACAGAGTCATGATCGAAGTCCTTGTCTGCGTAAAACTTCCAAGAACTTGATACAGACCGAAAACATTGCATGCTTTTCTGACACCGGCCCTGGCTGTAAGTCGGCAGTTTTTTTCCCAATTGCTATTTCTTGTGTGGGATTTTTCAGCTCAGCTGCCTTTCCGCAGTCATGTCAGGATCATGCATTTCTTGAAATCATCGATCAGCGTCTTAGGGATAACGTCAAATGGCGTATGATTCGTTCCGGAAGCATCCTCCAATTCTATAATACTGGCACCCTAAAAGACCCCGGCCGGTTGGTCCACCCAAAACGCGTCGGCTCCCTTAGCGCGATCTTCTGATACCCTCGGCGCCAACTCCTAACCTGCGAACCGTGAAACGCTATCAGAGAGGTGCATGCCATTTCCCTGATTCTTTTGGCGATGCTACTGCAGCTAAAAGCCGAACCTGGCTGGATGGAAAGATCTGGTTTCCACGCTCACTTTGACCAACGGGATTGATTCATCAGTAGGTCATTGCTATTCATGAACATGGGTAGCGCGTCATCTCGAAAGTTCAGCCTCATGCAACGCGAGGACGCGGCGACTGAGTGATTTTCTTTAATTATAGACACCAGTGTCGCCAAAGACAGCTGATGAGGTAAGTTCTAGAAGAGTTCTACGCCGGCATCTCACCGCTGCTGACCCTCAATACTTCCACTGGCATGCTCCGAGTGCTCGGAAGGATGACTACAAAATTCTGTCAAGTAAAACCTAAAAATGTCTCTCAACGTCCTGAATCCTTGTACAACTGCTGAAAATGTGAACCATCCCCGCACCAAAGGCAGCTACAGCACCGGGACCTAATCTCACTTTCGGAATCCTGCGTGGAGCTACCTGCCACATCAGCTACAATATCTGTGCTCTACTGAGCAGAGCGTTGCCATCACGACAAGGCCGTTGACGCCGCCGTGTCCGAGATGAACGGCTTTGTCCAAATCAAATTACCGGTGAAGACACTTGTGGGTGGTCAGAGCTCAGATCTCCCAAGAAACCAACGACTTTGAGCAATAGGCTCCAAGACCTATTAGTCTGGTCTTTTCTTTTCTAAAATGGATCTTCGATGAACAGTTAGTGACCTTTTAGAATGGGATATGGGGACTGGTGTTCTGCTGAACTATTCCTTGGGACTTGACGGCGATCCGTTAAGCCAACGGGAAATGTCTGGAAGCGGGTTTCCATTGAGTGTATAAGTTAGCAGTGACGGAAGTTTCGTGTCTCGCTGATCTAGTTGATGCCGGATTGAAAGGGGCGAGGCGATTCTTGATTGCGCAATGGACATAAATTGAAGCAGCAATTCTGAGAGAGGAATAGTGCTCCATAAAAATGAGGGAGCTGGTTACATTATTTAGAGGGGTGAGCAAGATGACATTGATTGGCCTCTGTTGAAGACTTTCAAGCAATCCCTAGCACACCAAAATCCAGAGCGGCTTTCTGCCATTCAATTTTATGGATGTTTCCTACCCTTTCAATCATTCCGGTCTGCACGCAGTGCCTCCACAGCAATATAAGCAAAGACGTGCATAAGCTAACGAAGATGCGGAACAGTGGTGTTTCAAGTTCTGAGTAGAATTGTGAAATGTATCGCGTGTTCTCTTCGACTTTGTTCCACGCGACTAGTAGGAGGTTGCAGTCATTCTCTTCAGGCTAAGGAAGCATTAACTTGTGTAATGTCTGAAAATGCACTCTCTACTAACGAGTCAAAGCCATTGTTCGTGGAAGATGGTATAACGTTAGTTGAAACAATAGAATACGCGCAAGAGGTTGGTAAGGGCCCAATATGAAACGTAAAGATGACTGCTCTGAAGTTAAAGGTTCGGAGGATGGCCCAAGCGGCCTAAACCCTTTACGTACCCGCCGGCAAAACGAAAATCCGCAGCGGCAAGAAACCCAAAAAATGTTTCAAGAGAATGCAAAATCGACCACCCTTCCAATGATAGATCCTCTGGTCTAGCGGTCGGCATGGAATACCGGTTCGCTTTTCAAATTAATATTTAGAACCCATACACTCACTCCATCGGCACACCCCACGAAGCCATGGATATCCACAGATCTAGATTCGTTCCTTATCCGCCATCCGCTATTAATGCGCTCGCATTTTCACACAACACAAACGATCCCTCCACTGGAGATGACCCTTCATATCTAAGGCTTGCGATTGGGCGCGCAAATGGAAACATCGAAATCTGGAATCCCTCGGGGGGCCTTTGGATACACGAACGAACTTTTAGTGGAGGAAAGGACAGGAGCGTGGAAGGATTGGCATGGATACAAGAGCCAGGGGAAGAGTCTGAACAAGCTCGTTCCGCGGCTGGACAGCTACGACTTTTCAGCATTGGGTACTCTAGCAGTGTCGCGGAATGGGATCTGGTTACAGGATTACCATTGCGTTATTCCAGCGGTAACCATAGTGAAGTATGGTGCTTAGCTGCTCAACCGGCGTGGCAGCCTTTGTCAAAAAGAAAGAAAGCTAAGCGTGCGCTTGTCTCAAGAGAAGGCGAGTTCCGCGGCCAGAACCTGGTGGCAGGTTGTGCTGACGGCACTCTGGCTATCCTTTCAACTTCAGATGGCGGTCTCAGGTTCCAGAATTACCTCTCTAGGTCAACCACGAAGAAGGCGCGCGTTCTCAGTGTCACCTACCAGGATCGGGATATTGTTGTGGCTGGCTTTGCGGATAGCACGATAAGAGTTTTCGACTCAAGAACAGGAGAAGTTCTTCGAAACATATCTCTAGGTGCTGGACCTATCGGAGGTCCAAAGGAAATTCTCGTTTGGAAGGTTAAATGTCTACCGAACGGTAACATTGTCTCAGGTGACTCGACTGGGGAAGTCCGATTCTACGATGGAAAGAATTATTCCCAACTTCAGCGTATCTCAGGACATGAGGCCGATATCCTAGATCTGGTTGTCACCAAGGATGGAAAATATGTCTACAGCGGAGGAATGGATCAACGGACTACATTATATAAGCTCATGGACATATCCGGTGGGAAGCGGAAATGGGGCAAAGTTATGCATAAAAGATATCATGACCACGACGTTAAGGCTATGGCCGCTTATGAAGGCCGAGCAATGAGTATTGTAGTCTCAGGAGGTAGTTTTTCTCTCATTTCCTGACTGGTCACTCTAACATTACCTTAGGTATTGATACACATCCGATTGTCGTACCTATCCGAGAATTTGGAAAACAACTAAACCGCACGCTTTCAGCACTACCTCAAACTCCGCCACTGACCAGTGCTCCTACTCCACGTCTCTTGGTTAGCTGGTGGGGAAATGAAGTTCGCATATGGCGCATTCAACGCCAGAGCGCGGCAGAGAAGCCGAAGATAGTGGCAAGATTAGTACTTCGGGGCGAAGAAAATATTACTTCAGTATCAATATCAAAGGATGGGGCTATCCTTGCGGTTTCAACGGCGGCTGGTATAAAGCTGTTCCACTTAATAAAACCTAGGTTTAAAGCCGAGAATGGGTTGCGCGTTCGCAAATTAGAGTGCCCTCAAATTCCTGGTGCCAGGCTTGTACATCTATCAGCTAATGGGAAGTGGCTGGCGATCATAACTCACACTGACAAAGTTATTCTTGCTCGTCTCAACCGTGCGGAAAATGACACAAAGAGCTTGGAAGTCATTCCTCAGCTTATTACGCTTCGACGTTTTTCGAGAAAGCTGGGACAACAAGACCCCCTCAGTGGATCATCGGGAAATTATTATCAGACAATCACCAACGCTCAGTTTTCCGATGATAGTTGTGTGCTTGCCGTTAGCGATCTGGCTGGCCACCTTGATACATGGGTTCTGGAAGGACACGAAGATTCTACTGCACCTACAGCGGATATCGGCGATGCCACATCATTGTCATCGCCATCAGAGAGCGAAGACTCTGATGCTGAAGAGAGAGCAGCGAGACGACCAATAACGACTATGGGCCAACATTGGGTACGCAATCCATCAGGTCATCTTCTACCTAAGCTCGACTCCACGCCCCTCATTCTATCCTTCCGGCCCCTACCGCTGGCCAAATCTCGACCTCAGCCTAATGGAAATCCAGCTGTCCACTCGACTAGGCAAACCCCGCATGCTCGTTCGCATGATTTGCCAAAAGGAGAATACCACCTCTTGGTTGTGTCTGCACAACACCAGATTTACGAATTCGATGTCCTGCAAGGCCGTCTTTCAGAATGGTCTAGAAAAAATCCAACTGCTAATTTCCCTTCATATTTTCGATTGGTCAAAGATCGAGTGATGGGATGTATATGGGATACCCACCAGGAACACCAACGGTTTTGGCTTTATGGTAGCACCTGGCTATTTATGTTCGATGTTTCTCACAACTTTCCTCTTCCTAGGGTCATAAGCGGAGAGAGTGTTGCAAATGGAAAATGGGCTAACGGGCAGAATCCGTCAAAGAAACGTAAGCGACAGCTTGATGATGATAATCCAAGAAAAAAGAATAGCGGTGCCGGTGACACGATACCCCAGATGCAGCTTCTTGGCCCAGGCGGAAGGATGCGCAAGTTTACTAGTGGTAAATCTGACGAATCCACTTGGATTCATTTGGGTGCAAGGTTGGCGCCAGAGTCCGATGAAGAGCCAGAGGATGTAGACCTTGCATTGTCTAGTCTACGCCATGAGCTTCAGCAAGATAACGGTAGTGATTCGGATAATGATGAAGAAAAGCCTTTCAAGTCGGCTTCTGGTACTCTTAATGATCAAGCGGATAAAACTGGCCCCCCAAAAAAGGACCGGCAGCTAAAGCGCAAGTCGGAGCAAGATGTTGCAGTGAAAAAGCATGGACATAGCGAGACTTGGTGGCATACTTTCAAGTATCGACCCATTTTGGGTATAGTACCGATTGGAGACTGGAGTACCCCTCTTGAGGTCGTCCTTGTGGAGAGGCCATCATGGGACCTGGACCTTCCACCAAAGTTTGTTGGGAGTCATGAGCGAGAGGAGTATTGATTCCCCTTGGGACGATGGCCGGTATTGATCACGCCAGAACTATTCTCCTTTAAGATTTCCATTAAAAAAAAATTAATCAATCAATTCTTAACTGTCCGTTCAAATTTTGCTATGTCTGAAGAAAATATGCTGCGATATATACATGTTCCGAATGTTGTCTGTGCACTCTTCCTAACGAATCAAAAGGCTTCTCAGTATCTATATCCCAGTTTATAGACGAGCCCACAGGGGCTGGCCCCATCAACAGCGGTATATTTCTTTTATATCCTAAGGTTTGTGATTTGCCTAAGTCCGCCTTGGGGGATTGTAATGGCCGCGTAAGCGTCCGTGGGAGGAGGTTCCGATGACAATTGCTGTCACGCTCGCAGAGAATTTCCGAGTGAAACACACAGCGGGCAAAGCGCAGCATAAGATGCAACGTAGCACGAGATGATCAAGCAAGACCTCCGCAGTCTAGTCCGTATGATTTTGCTGCTCGCAAAGACGGACATGCAGATTGGTATGCACGTAACTCTGGTACCAATGGAGACACTTCATACGGGAGGCGATGATAAGGCCAAGATTGCGTGTACGTTGAGCACGATATTCGATTAGAAACAGTTACGAGTACTTCAGAGTATTTCAACATTTAGGAATTTGATTTCGATGCCGCGTCAGGATCATTTTAACAATCTTGCGGGCCGACGACAGCCACAGCGAAGTTCGATGAGTATTCTGCATGCTTGCGTGGCTCGGCCAAGGATCTAGGCCCTTTCGAGCAAGCGATGGCCTTTGACGCGTGTTGCGTGCTCCTGCTCACCCCAGGCCTACGAATCTAGGTATTGAAAGGGTCCGCTTTGTCTGTTGCGTCGTTTCATCCCGAAGCTATCTCGTCCTCCTTTGCATCTGAATCTGAACCTCAGGCACGCCGCGGCCGCTGTTCGCGATCAAGGTGGCAGACCCGGTCTCAAGAAACTTTTTATCTGTTGCAAAAGCAACCCCAGTGCCCAGACCCTAACCACTCAAAGTCCGACTGCGGCAAGCCCTTTTTGCACCAGAAGGCTAAACCTGGCGTCCTCTCCCTTCAAAGGCTGAACCACCCACTTCAACCAGAATAGCCCACCGCTACATCCGCAATCTTTAGTTGTCTTACTCGTCTTAATCCTCCCAATCCTCCTAATCGCAGCGAACAGCGCCAACGCCTTTGCACTACACACATTTCCGTGTTGCGGCAATCTTTGGCAATTTTCGCAATTGTCCGCGAGTACCCTCGTGGGTGATTGGCTGACCTAGCGAGAGCTTACGCGTTGCGTACACCCTCCTTCTGCACCCTCCTTCATCTATACTCTTCTCCATTACTCTTACTTCTTCACCCACAACACTTCATCCAACCTCTTGCGCATTCGAAGGACTTGCGCTGTTGCTTTACGACTCATTGAAAACTCGGAGTAACCGTCATTTCGTCGACCACTGAGCGCTGCGCCGCTGCCGCTTCATCATCCGGGCTGTGCAGGACCTGCGGTCGCAGCCTGGAACACAATCATAGCTCGATCCTCCTTGATTCTTTTCCAGTCCTCAAGACATCCCAGGAACACCACATCCGAGTTCTACATATTCAACGACACCATTCGCGCAAGCACCTCCAGCGTTAAGGATGGCTGACGCCAACGCCACCCAGCGAGGGGCTCCGGCCTCTCACATCGACAGCGACAAACTCGCACTGGAAATCACGGAACGATTCCGACAGGTCTTGAGCACGAAGCGGATGAATGAATTAACAACCCGATCAGTAAATTCTCGATCAGCGTCGCCGGCACCTCGAGACTTCGGAACACCTCAACCGCCTTCACTACATAACGCACCACCACCATCATACTCATCATTGCGAAACATCCCCTTGGTGCCTCAATCTCCTCAAGATCCTCGCTCGGTCCGATTCAAGAACATGCTTCTGTCGTTATCGAACATGCCAATACGATGGGAGAACCCAGGCCTGCTCGATGAAGCCCTACGAGTCGTACCACTGGAGCAGATATACAACGAAGCGGAGGAAGAGAGCCAAATACTGCAGGCCGAGGCAGAGAGTCTGGGCGACGGCAAGAAGGCGGCCTGGGGATACCAGGATTGCGTAGTTCGAGCTTTACTGCGATGGTTCAAGCGATCATTTTTCACCTGGGTGAATAATCCTCCCTGTTCAAGATGCTATTCTCCAACAATCGCTGTCGGCATGGCTGCTCCCCTACCCGACGAGCAAGCACGTGGCGCCAATCAAGTCGAACTATACAAGTGCTCTATCGAGGGCTGCGGAGCATACGAACGATACCCAAGATATAACGATGCATTCGTTCTCCTGCAAACAAGAAAGGGTCGTTGTGGAGAGTGGGCTAATTGTTTCAGCATGCTGTGCAGGGCGGTTGGTTCAAGGGTTCGATGGGTCTGGAACAGCGAGGATCATGTTTGGACTGAGGTTTATTCCGTTCACCGGAAGAGATGGATTCATGTTGATGCATGCGAAGAAGCATGGGATAAGCCACGGCTGTACACAGAAGGTACGTGCTCTTTGATCCGTTGATCTTCGCCTCTGAATTAGTGCTAACTCCGACCTATGCAGGCTGGGGTAAGAAGCTTAGTTACTGCATTGCATTCTCAGTCGATGGTGCTATGGATGTGACTCGAAGATATGTTCGCAACCCTACGAAGCATGGTCTCAAACGGGACCGGGCCCCCGAAGCTGTTCTTCTATACATTATGGACGAGATCCGTGCCATGAGGCGAAGTAACTTGTCTAAGCAAGACAAATTCCGACTTGAAGGTGAAGATATGAGAGAGAACCGGGAATTACGACATTATGTCATCTCATCGATAGCTATCGAGGTTAGCAAGATCAACCCAGCAGACATTCTCAATGGACGACGAGGGCACCCTCGTCCTGACCCCGATGCCGAGAAAGTCTTGGAAGGTCGACAAAGCGGTTCTACAGAATGGAGACGCGCAAGAGGCGAAGGTGGCCGTGGCACTCCGAACCAACAGAACCCTCGCGACCAACATCCACGGTGAAGCTTCAATAACCCTACGGCGCTCTCACCCTCTCTCATTAATTCGACACAGTCGACTTCAAAGCACTCTATCAATACGTCTCAATTGGCGGCTGCATCTGGCCATCAATCCCCAGTGCTTGATTCCGGCGGCTACATCCAGTCCGCTCACTTCGGACAAGGACTGATCCTTCATATATACCAACACCATCCAGATACCACATATCTAGCTTTATACGCTCTTGTACGCTAAGCATATTGATATCGGCATACTATCGGTCCACGGCGCAAAGGAGTTACACGGCGTATCTGCAGGGATTTCGTATTCTTGGTATCTACATGATCTCTGTTTCTGCTTTTAGGGTTTGTTGAAACTGTTTTACCATGCGATCTACTCGCCTGGCAGGCGTTTTCATTTACTATTATCTTGTCTTTAGCATTTGTTGCGGGGCGCGAAGAGCTCGGTTATTTTTTCGAAGTGTGTTTTACGGCTATTACCCTTCTACCCGCGCATGCACGCATTGCGCTGTTTCTCTGGCGACTCGCTTTTATTTTGTTATTTGAGGTACAAACGGTACAGGAAAAGGCTTAAATCTGGTTTTTTTACTACAACTTTTCTTTTTTGTTATGCATGGAGAGTGGGTTATCGAAGCACGACGTGACGCTCTTCACGGATCGTCAAAGTTTTTTTGTCTAATGGGATTTTGTCGCGAATGAACACGACATGAAGGCTTTTGGTCAGGTCGGAGGCGATAAGGGGAAAACCGATGTGTTTGGTGGAGTGACGGCGGGGAGAGGGGGCCACGCGGCCCGTAAGCTGGGTTGTTAGAGAATCCGATAAGACTTATCTGCATTTACTCTCTTCGGCTCCAGCTCAGTTTGCAAACTTCTTTTGTCACGAGGTACTACAAGACTACCTAATACAAGTCTATCGTGAAATTTTGCGTGGTATTGGGTGGGATTCGTGGACGGTTCGGGTTCCTCGCAAAGAGAGACGGCTTCGCCATAATCCACGTAATTGGCCACATGTGGTTGACGAGGACTCGCTCGCTTGCTGCGGAGATGTGCGCAGTTAAGTCAGCTTTTTCTATTATTAGCCAGGCAGATGCTTGGCAAGGTTCGTCTCCCTCGCAAGGCAAGGTGTGGGGCTTGAGCGCGCTCTCCGGGACCCGTGTGTGCCGTGCTAGAGTAAAGAGAAATGAGGTGGTGCGCCACAGATAGGGAGAGGGCGGTGAATAGGGAAATTCCGAGAGTATTCAAGGAATAGGGTGTTGGGTAATCATCTATTTTGAGGGGGTGCGTTGCATAATCGCTGTCTAATTTGTTTGTTCGATGCCCCAGGGTCGCCGGGCAGGGTCAACTGTTTAGGGCATTGTCGCTGGCAACGCAAAGCTTGCCCCAAGAATTTGAGAGGGAGTAACAGCTCGGTAGGCATGTTGCCAAAACTTTAAGGACAGAGCTTGAGGCTTGTGCAAATACCAAGAGCCGTTATGTGGATATTTTACCTAAGAGCAGCATAATATTTCATAGTCGAAGCTTAAAATCTGCTGCTGACGACCGGGAAGCGTAGGATCTGAGGCGCACCGCCATCTGATCATCGTTTTGACCAGGTAGAGCAGAGTTGGTCGCTTTTTGAGGCTGTGGCTAGCCCAAACATCTTCCGCGTCTGCACAGACCCTACTTTCTTCAGCTGTGCCCTCCTCATCTCACTTGTGCCACTCCTACAAAAAGCCTCTGCCTGTCGCACTCGACCGAATTTTCTCATCATTCTATCCACTTGCGTGTTTTGTACTTTTTTTAGACCTCTTTCTTCCTTTTCGCGTTTACGATTAATCGTGCGTGGTTATCAGCTTCACGATCGCTAGTTGAGAGACGAGGCATTAAGAAGGCGACGATTTTTCAGCCTCACGGGAAGAAAAGAGAACTCAAACCGCAAAAATGGGCAAATTAGGACGATTCGCGTGCATATTCACGCCAATGGCTCTGACCATTGCCTCGCTCTTATGTTTGTGCCTAGCCCTCTCAGGCCAGCTGAACAAGAACAATTCGCTCCAGAACAGCTTGTACTTCTTCAAAGTAAGCCTCGCAACCCTCTCCTCTGTCCAACATATCTCATATATCTACTTGGCTTTGAATTGGAGCAGCCATATTAACAGATATCCAGGCTGATGCGAAGAATTTCACGGAAAATCCAAACATTCTACCAAACGAAAACGTCGACTCCAAGCTCCTCAACGCCCTCAAGAACTCTGCTTCAGCCAAAGATCTCAAGGACTTCTACAAGGTCGGTCTATGGAACTACTGCGAGGGTGACACAGACGACAAGGGTGTCGATACCGTCACCTACTGCTCGCCCCGCAAGTCGGCGTTTTGGTTCAATCCCATCGAGGTGTGGGATCTGAGCAACACGACCGTGCAGACACTATTCCCCAAGGAGCTCCAGAATGGCTTAAGTGCATACGAGAAGGTTGCCAAGTGGATGTTTGCGGCATATACACTTGCATTTTGGATCACCCTTGCCGAGATCGTGCTTGGAATCTTCGCCATCTTCAGCCGCTGGGGCAGCCTCGTTACCACCATTGCCTCAACTGTAAGTCTCCTTCCAGTCATTTCCACCAGCCCGAAGAATACTAACACAGCGTACCAGGCGTCCTCCATCTTCATCATCGCGGGCGCCATTACTTCGACAGCGCTATACGGCGCTCTAGCTGGCTCGTTCGACACGGCGCTGAAGCAGTACAAAATCAAGGGCTCCGTCGGCACCAAGATGCTTGCGCTCGTCTGGCTTGCCGTTGCGTTCTCGCTGGGCGCCGGTCTCTTCTGGCTGTTCAGCACGTGCTGCTGCTCTGGCAAGTCGAACAAGAGCAAGAAGATGGTGGTTGAGAAGACGCCGTATACATATGAGCGCGTCGCAAGCCCGTACCTAGGCGCACGAGAGGGCCATGAGGATACCCTGCCTCTGAACCCCATGCCGCACGGCGGCCCGTCGCAAAATTCGGCCTATGAGCCCTTCCGGCAGACTAAGGTGTAAACCCGCCTACGGTTCCGAGAGTAATATCTGTAAAGTTCTCTTTAAATGTAGCAGACGCGGTCATGTGGGACACTAAGGGACGGAGCAGAGATTTGACGAGTGCGTGTTCATGGATATAGGCGTTTAGTGGACTGGTCTATAGTATGGGCTAGTTTGGGTTTTTTTTGGGAACCCATTATATTATTCTGTTCTACCCGTTGGTTAAGCGGCTATGGTTTATTTCTGTGAGCTTGGAATATAGCCATGAGCCTTTTAACACTTTCAGGTGTCGGATTATCTAGTGCATGTGTTATGTAATTCCATATACGTACTAACCGCCGGTTGTTGCCGGAATATGTAAAAGAATGCAGAGAATGTAAAGAACCACTTAGCACTCAATGTATGGACTTTTTCGTGGGACTTCAGGTCTTGTTTTTCGGACTTAGGCGTCACTGGTGAGGGATCAGCTGAGGTGAGCATGAGAGTGAGCGTAGTAAGAATGGTGAGAAGTGAGCTGAAAGATGAATAAACAGGTACACTTATTCTTATAGTCAGCGGCAGTAGTGGGCAAGGTCTGGGCGATGACCACATCAACCTGAGATGGTATTAACTATATTCGGGCCATCGACTTCATACTGTGGTTGTCCATCAACAACCCTGTTGAGCACCCCTCAGCCATCATCTCCACTCAAGGCCTTCGATTTCAGTATCACTAGTTGCACCTCAAGTCAGCCGGCATAGGTAGTCTATGCTCAGCCGTAGCTCCGCCTTATCTAGCATCACAGCATTGTCTCTCTCGTCCCTTATCATCACTACGCAACAACCTTCTACTCCAAAGAAGATCATGCCCTCGACAGATCAAATGGGTCCGTTGTATCTAACCTACTAGTTATCAGGAACGGATACGATCAATGCCGTCATAGTGGCTTGGGAAGTCCAGCTCGGAGCAAGCATCTTAATAATGCCTGGTTGGGGACAGGTGAACAGCTTCACGAAAAACCATCGAAAATTTCGATAGCGCTTACAGGTCTAATCACTAGACTCCAAGCCACTTTTACCTCAGCCAACATCAATTGTAATCCCTATATCACAGTTCTCGAAACGCCATCTTATGCATTCAATCACAAGATCTTACTCGTCTTGGGGGAATCCCAACAACAAGGGTCAAGTTTGCTGACTACTAAAGGATAGCTGATACACTCCGAAGATCTACAAGTATGCAGATCGGGCGGCAACGAACAACTCCTGCGTGCGCTATCTATATATAATACATACTCAATGCAAGGATAGCGGGCGGGAAAAGCAAATTAGCCACGTAATGTCCGTCCCTAGGTAGCAAAAAGCACCCCATAACGAGAAAACCATAGGTACTTTTACTTTAAGCAACTTAAAACTTTATATAGACATCGAACTTTTCCATAAATTTATATCGGTTGTATGCCGTAGCTACTCCTAAACACTTCTAACGCCAACTACTTAGAAAATTACAATTGTATTATCCCCTTCGCGCCCAATTTACAGAGAGCCTCTTTTTATAGCGTAATAGGACTCCTCTACTATAGCACTACTATGAGGCTTATACCACTGTTAAAACTAATAAATAACCATTATCTAAACTTAATTTTTTTTACAGGAGGACAAGTGTTACGGACAGCTTAAGTACGATGTTACGACTACTTGGAGAAGAGTCGGCGGAAGCTAGTTGGTTGATACAGGCACGGTCTAGGATGGATCTGGTGGAACCATGTGACGAGGAATGGTAGCCAAGGTCACGTGATGTGATCTGTGTGATCTGTGTGATCTGTACGGTCTGTACGGAGCGTACAGAGCGCACGTACCTTATGGAGCGAAGGGATTTCTTAGGAGTATGGTTGTGTATTTAAAGGACTACAGTCCCTACCCAGATAGTTCTCTCTTCGTAGTAAATCTTAGAATATAATTAGAGTTAATCTGTTGGGCAACCACTCCACCAGTTATTATTACGTTGTTAATTTATTCTTACCTATATACCTAGCCTAATAACAGGACCCACCGTAGTTCCTACTACAAGGTTCTGTTACACATTCACTACCAAGGTTACGGTATTAAATAAGATTGATTGGGTTACAGGTCAAGTCAATATTAAGGATACTTAACAGCGCAAAGTGCGACAGCAAACCAAGTTGGTATAGTACCAAGTTAGAGCGACATATAAAGAGACTAAGCGAGGCTTAAGTTATATACCAAAGAGATACCACAAGTATGGCAAAAAGCTATAGTCACCAGAAAGTGAAAAGCTGTTAGAGCATACAGCATAGGACCACAAGATAGAGTTAGAAGAGGGAATAAGTCCAAAGTTCTTTCCAATCTATAAGCTTACTAAAACAGAGTCAGTAGCACTTAAGAAGTTTATCCAGGAGAACTTATATAAGGGATATATTAAACCGTCACAGTTATTAGTAGGATATCCAGTACTATTCATCCTAAAGAAAAACGGAAAACTTAGGATGTATATAGACTATAGACAGTTAAACAGTATTACCAGGAAGGATAGGTATCCTTTACCCTTAATTAGCAAAATCCAAGATAGAATAGGTAACGCAAAGATCTTTATAAAGATAGATTTAAGATAGGCGTACTACCAAATCAGGATTAAAGAAGGCAACAAATAGAAGGCAGCCTTTAGGTCAAAGAAAGGACTATATAAACCATTAGTTATACAATTTGGGCTTATAAATGCACTAGCAATATTCCAGAAGCGAATTAATAGTGTATTAGAAGAACACCTAGATAAGTTTATTATAGCATACCTTAACGATATTATCATCTACTTAGAGAATGAGAAAGAACATAAAGAACATATTAAATGGGTCTTAAAGAGACTATAGGAAGAATAAATGCTAGTAGCAATTAAGAAATGCGAGTTCTTTATAAGGAAAACCAATTTCATAGGATTTATTATTAAACTAGGAAAAATTAGCATGGACCTAAAGAAAGTCAAAGTTATAGTAAGTTAGCAAGAACTAGAGAACATTATGCAGTTAAGGTCGTTTCTAGGGTTTTGTAACTACTATAGGAGGTTTATAGCATAGTGGTTAAAAAGTATTAAGCCATTTACAAGACTAACAAAGAAAGAGAAACCGTAGGTTTAGGATAGTAAATAGAAGGAGCTGTTTTAGGAACTTAAAGAGTTATTTACCTAAAAGCCAATCCTTAAGATCTATTAACCAAAGTTAGAAACGGTTGTTAAGACAGATATATTAGACTTTATACTAGGAGTATACTTACTACAAAAGCACCAGAACGCATGGCATCCAGTAGCGTACTATAGTTAGAAGATAACACCACTAGAGTTAAACTATAATATCTATAATAAGGAGTTGTTAGGTATAGTTACAGTACTTAAAAAATAGAGAGCATTCTTATAAGGCACAGAGGAACTATTTATGGTTAAGATAGACTATAAGAACCTTACAGGATTCCTAACAACAAAGGAACTCAACTAAAGACAGGTTAGATGGGCGGAAATGCTTACAGAATACTATTTTAAAATTCAGCATACTAAGGGTACAGATAATGCACGAGCAGACGCTTTAAGTAGAAAGGCTGAACTATAAAGTAATAAAAAGCTATTAGGAGCTTTGTTACAAAGGGATTAAGATGGATTAATTAGGTACAATTATCCAAAGATCGCAGCAACTAAGGAAAGTCAGATCCATAAGTTACTAGAGAGTGATTAAACATAGAAGATCTAAAAAGTATAGGTAGAGGATCTAGACTTAAAGCAATATAAAAATAGAGAAGCAACGTATATACCTAAGTCTATTACAGAAGAATTTATTAAGGAATTCCATAAGGGAATAACACAAGGACATAATAGAGCTATAGGCTTAGTATTAAGACTTTAGAAGGAGTACATTATTTAAGAAATCTGGGGACTAGTAAGATAAGTTATAAAGAAATATCTAGATTGCCAAAGGAATAAACCAACAAGATATAAGCTATATAGAGGGCTACAACCTATTAAAGTACCAGGAAGACCATAGGAGGTTATATTATAGGACTTTATTATTAAGTTACTAAAGTTAAGAGATCCTATTATAGGACAAGATCATAACGCGATTTTAGTAATAGTGGATAAGCTAACAAAGTAGGGATACTTTATAGCATGCACTAAAGAGATATTAGTAGAAGATATCGCTAGAATCTATATAAAGGAAGTATTTATAAGGTATAGAGCACTAGATAAGATTATATTGGACAAAGATCTAAGATTCGTAGTAGTATTTTAGGAAGTATTTCTAGTAGAATAAGGAGTTCGCGTAGTAACCTCTACAGCATATTATCCGCAGACGGATAGATAAACGGAAAGACTAAACTAGATACTAGAACAGTATCTAAGGCACTATATTAATTACGCACAGAATAATTGGGTATTGTTATTACCAATTATATAGTTTACATACAATACAACACCATAAGAAGGAATGGGGATATTACTATTTAAGGCGAATTACGGGTATAAACTAAAAATATTATTATCGCCACATTAAGCAAAAAAGACGAGTAGCACAGCTAAACAAAGAATAGAGATATTAATAAATCTTTATGTAGACCTTATGGAAACAGCTAAACTAGTACAAGAACAAATAAAAAGGTATTATAATACTAAGAGATCTAAGGGACCAGATCTTAAAGAGGGAGATAAAGTGTAGCTACTATACAAAAATTTCAAGAGTTGATGACCAAGCAAGAAGTTAGACTATATTAGACTAGGACCTTTTAAAGTTAAGCAAAGAATTTTATTGGTTATGTATAAGTTAAACCTACTAGCCAAAATAAAGATCTACCCTATACAATATATCGCGATGCTAGAATTAGCACACGGAGATATTAAGCCACCAGTTTATAAGTGTCGGAACGTTAATCACGTGACGTAGTTATGAGACTACGAGGCGAGACTAGCTAATCTAACTCGGAGCAACCCCTGACTTCTAGAAAACAATCAACTACCAACTTCAACACCGCATACGTACCACTACAAGTGATATTCGTGCACGTTAATAATGCAAGTATACCGACACTAATCAGTAGACGTATAGATTAGGAAATACATAATAAGCTAGAGCTTAAGAACCGTACTAGAAACAGTACACGGATCGCCTAGCCTTGTCTATTTTAGTTAAAGGAGAAAGCTACATTACCCTCAAAGCTCGAAACCACGTATTAGCTTAACTGCTAACGCGTCAAATCGCCTAGAAAATTATATCTTTACTTAGAGAAGATTACGACCTCCCTTAAGCTTAAGAAAGCTTATACTGGCCTTACAGCTAATACAACAGATCGCTAAGAGAATAGCAATCTTGCTAAGAACACCTTACAGGCCCGACGGCTGTAAAGGACGTACATACCCAAACACCCTCACCTCGACATCCTCAACCTTGACCTCAACCTCGACCTCAAACTATAACACGACAATATGGAAATTAATTGGAAGGAGAGAATTGCCAAGTACGGCAACGGAATTGACTTGGAGACGGCTACGAATGACGATCTGATGGAGTATATAGAGACTAAGATGCACCTATACACACAATCCAACCTTATAGACTATTTATTATGGACAGTGTTTCAGGAGGACTTTAAGGACTTTATACCAGAGCTCTTTACATAAGTACAATCCAATACTAGAATGGGAATCCGTAAATACCTAGTTAAGAGAGGAGTATATATTATTAAGCAAGATAAGAGATACTCCCTTAGCAAGGTGCTAACGGACGTCGCCAATAAAGAAGAGTTTTATAAATAGACGGATAAGGAGCTTATCGCGGCCCTTACAGAGGTAAAGCCAATAATTATAATAACCTTGCAAGATCAACTCAACCCTAAATTAGATGCGCTTGCCGTAGTCTTACAGACCACCAAATCAGCTTAACCTACAGCTACAACACCGTCTGGTACGTAAACACCTATATTTACGCCTCCACCCCAGCAATCTATACCCTAGCAAGCTGCACCTACCTCTACCCAAGATCAACTGCTTACCCTCCTCACTTAACTCCTACAGACGCAGAACCAGCAATTACTACCTACGGCAACTGCCTCTACCCTCCCTCCAGCAACTGGTGCTCCTACCCTACTTGTTCTTCTGCCTGCCCAGTCTATAGCTATAGCTACAACGCTATCTAGAACGCAAATACCTACCCCTATAACACCCTAGTAAGCTGCACCAATCACTACCCAGCAGCTATATACACATATACCACCTAAACCGGCCGTGCCTAGTATAGAGCAAGGACCTGGGCAAGGACCTAGATATAGCAAGGAGGTAGCCACAATTATAAAGATCTATACAGATAACCAAAAGTACAATGGAGTTAGTGACAGCTTTAACTTTAAGTTAACCATCTTCTATAACATCTGCAAGAGATCTGGCTTACCACCAGAAGGATACACAGTGGCATTCCCTAGTATACTAAAAGGGCTTGCTTAGGACCACTACTATAACAGCAACCTTAAGTTAAGACCTTTTACTAAAGCCTATAACCACATGCGAGAGTTCTTTAAAGGGCTAAAATACTACCACAAGAACCTTATGGAGTGGAACAGTATAACCCTCTAAGGAGTTATGGACGAGAACCCTAATAAGTCAATCTATTAGAACTTCCAACTGCTTATAGATAAACTGCTAAAGCAACGTTATAGACTATACCTAGACTTCCATACAAACCACATTTTTACGAATAAGTTAGTTACTGCTTGCTAGGGAGTGCCAGTATGCCATATTACTGTCTCTAACCCCTTAGAAGACCTTTCTCAGTTAATTAGTAAACTACAATCCTCTATTATTACGTGGGAAAAAGAACACCCCTTATAGGCCCTAATAAGACCGTCTCACTAAGCTTTTTTTACGGATTAACGCTACTATTAAAACGACTAGAGTTAAGACCGAAACACTAATCGCTATAGTAGTAATCGCTCTTATAGAACCAATAGCAGACTAAAGGCCAAGTGCTATATCTATAAGAAGGAGGACTGCCGTTCGTGGAAACACTTAGAAGAGGAGCGTAGTCGGTCCAGAGACGACTATAGGAGACGCTTTATCAATATCAAGGGCCGCAATAAGGGTAACTTTGATAACCACTTTAAGCAATACGTCGCTGCTTGCGAAAGAGATAAAGGTAAAGATTCAGACTTTAAAGCCTATACACAAGACGCTAACGACTTGGGGAGCAATGCCGGAGAACCTAACAATAGTTCTGCCTATATCACCACCTTTAGAACACTTACTATAGAGGAAGCAACCTCTATAAGTGTAGAGCTAGCTAATAAGGCTTATACACACCTACTTACAGCTTCAGAACTTACTATAGAGTCTGCTATAAAACCTTATACGGAGACTAACCCATTCGCCTATAATATGACCACAACTATAGCGTTATGATACACCTTAACGGTCTTTATGGGAATTATAATCGATACAGGTGCTTTGCGTAAGTCTATAGCTGGCTACGGCCAATTCTAACCCCTATAGGCCGTAAATAAGTCTATAAGTCTTAATACGTTAACCAAGGGCCAAGTAACTGTCTAATTCAGGATTAGAGCCTCTACGTCTATTAAAACCATAGACGTTAACAGCCCTATAGGCAAGGTACAATTCTATATCATTAAAGCAGATACTCCTTTCCTACTTTACTTAGTAGATATAGATAGACTCTATATTAAATACGATAACCTAAAGGACGTCATTATTACTCGCACTAAAAAGGTGCCAGTAGTTAGACGATTTGGCTACCTATTTCTTATATAGAGCTTCTCTTTGCAGTCTTATCTAGTTAAGTCTTTTAACGCGAACCCTTGCTACTTAACTAACGTAGAGCTACGATGTCTATACCGTCGATTTGGTTACCTATTAGTTAATAGACTGCAAAAGCTTCTTAATAAGACTGGCCACGGCTATAATACTAATAGATCTGCTATTAAGGAGCTAACTAGACTCTACCACTACTGCCAGAAGTTTAGCAGATCTCCAAGTAGATTTCACTTCACCTTATAAGACGATATTAATTTTAACTACAATATTATTATCGACATTATGTATATTAGCGGCTCCCCCCTACTACACGTAGTTAATAAAGCAACTTAATTTCAAGCTAGTAGATAGCTATGAGATATCAGCGCTAAGCACACTTAGGATATTCTACAAATGTGCTAAATTGATAGCTATTTAGGACCACCAGACTTAATCACTATAGACGCTAGGAAGAACTTTGTCAGTAAGGAGTTTAAGCACTACGCTGCTACTATAGGAGTAACTATAAAGTCAGTTTTAGTTAAATCACATAATTCTATTAGAATGGTAGAGCGCTACTATAGTCTACTACGACGAGCCTACTAAATCATTATATCTGAAATCCCTAAAATTAGTAAGGAGATGGCCCTATAAATGGCTTTTAAAGCTATCAATGATACGGCTGGCCTAGAAGGCCTAATCCCTACACTCCTAGTCTTTGGAGCCTACCCCTAAATGGTTAAATCAGACGCACTATTACCTTTAGTCGCATAGCGAGCTGCGGCTATTAAGAAAGCAATGGTGGAAATCTAGAAGCTATAAGCTAAATAACAGATCGCTAACGCTCTTAATACGCGAAATGGATAATAAACTAACGCTATTTATGGCCTCCCACCTAGTTCGCCTGTCTTAGTCTAGAGAGAAGGCAACACTAGCTAAAGCGGTTATTGGGACAGGCCATACATACTACTTGCCGTTAACGGTAAGACCTATACCGTAAAGCTACCAAGTAGGCCTATAACCTTCCGCTCTACGGTTATAAAACCTTACCTACTGGACCCACAAGACTTAGTTAAACTATGAGAGTCTATTAAATCAGCTAAACTAGTACCTATACCAGCTGAACCTTAATCGTTACCTAAAGCTGAACCACAGCTACCGCCAAAGCGAGGCAGAGGTCGCCCCCGCAAATACCTATTACTTACGGCCGTCGCAGACACGGCTATTACGGACGTTACGATAGACATAAATGCCCTCACGGGTGATATTATAGACATAGCCGACATCGCTATCTACTTACAGGACAATGATACCGTAGATATAGCTAACACTACTATTTACTTATAGAATAATGGTAACACCTAGTTTAGCGCTTTACGGCAAAAGGAGGTCACAGGCCTACTCAAGAAAGGTGTCTTTAAGATTATTAAGCTATATAATATGCCAAAGGGGGTCAGACTCTTTAATTCACGGTTTATTAATAAGATTAAGAATAAGGGAACCAATAAAGCCTTTAAGAAATCACAACTTATTATATAGGCCTATAATAACTTAGAGAAAGAGCTAGTCCTTACTTAGTCACCAATAATTTAACAAGTTAGTTAGCGGCTAATTCTCTATATTACTGCTATACTACCATAGACATAACTCTACCTCTAAAATATTTTATAAGCCTACGTCTAGTCTACTACAAACCTAAACCGTAAGTTCTACGTACGACCGCTATATAAGCTAAATAAACAACTGGGAATTGATATGGACTCCGTTCTAAAGGTTATAAAGCCACTTTATGGAGTACCTGAAGCTGGAAACCACTGGTTTAAGACCTACTATTTATACCACATTAATTAGCTGCAAATGGACCAGTCCACGTACAACCCCTACTTGCTTTACAGCGATAAGCCTTTTAGAATTGTTAGCCTATAGATTAATAATATACTGTTCCTTACAGACGATACCTTTGCAGAGGCTAAATAAAGTGAACTATATAAGGCCAAATTTATAGCTAAGGAGCGAGAGTAACTAACCGCTGATACACCAATTAAGTTCAATGGAGGACTTATTTAATTAATATAAGATAGGAGCATCACACTAATATAAAGGCGCCAGTGTAAGAACCTCAGCGTGGTTAATACTACGCTAGCAGACAGTACTAGCTCTAGAGGAGTTACGCGTAACCTACTTACGCCAAAGGACCAGTATATCGCTTAACGTGCTAGAGGAGCTTATATCGCCTTAGTTTGTCAGCCAGAGGCCTTATATAACCTATCCTTTGCTGCCCAGGTAGTTAACCTAGTTAAAGATAATATAAAGAGTCTTAATAAGCGATTAAGCTAGCAGATTAAGAACGTAAATAGAGGCCTAAAGTTCATTAAGCTAGACACCAACACCTTACAACTCCTAGTATTTATGGACGCTTCCTTCACCAACAACAAGAACCTATCTTCGCAAATTGGCTACGTACTTATACTAGCAGACGCCTCAAACAAGGCAAATATCGTCCACTAGTCCTTAATTAAGTGCAAAAGAGTTACTAGGAGTGTATTAGCCTTAGAGCTGTACGGTATAGCGCATGGTTTTAATATAGGCGCTATAATTAAATCCACACTAGACAAGGTCTTATAGGTTAACTTACCACTTATTCTCTGCACTAACTTAAAGTCCTTATACAACTATCTCGTCCGACTAGGAACTACGCAAGAGAAACACTTAATAATTAATATAATATACCTTCACCAAGCTTATAAACAAAGACAGATTACCGAAGTTAAGTAAATCAATGGAGATACTAACCCTACGGACGCTATAACAAAGGGAAAGCCTTATACGGCACTATTATGGCTTATTGATATAAATCAAGTCGAATTACGGGCCGTAGGGTGGGTTGAATAAACGGATTTGGTTTTGGTAAGTATAACAGACTTATACAATACAGAGCCAGCCGCTAAGGCGCTAGTAGTAGGCGAGCCAATAGCGATTTTCTATCCTAGGGATGGAAAATCCTAATTAGCTAGTTTAACGGTATAGCAGAATCCAACAGGTGGCGCGCTCTAGGATTAAAGGTGGAGCTATTGCGTATTATGGACGGAAGAGCTAGTTATTGCGTATACACTATAAATAGTCTAGAAGTAGACTTAAATTTAGAGTATAGATTAGCCTTCTTTTTAGAGTTACTCTAGTGTCGGAACGTTAATCATGTGATGTAGTTATAAGACTATAAGGCGAGACTAGCTAATCTAACTTAGAGCAACCCCTAACTTCTAGAAAATAATTAACTACCAACTTCAACACCGTATACGTACCACTACAAGTAATATTCGTGCACGTTAATAATGCGAGTATACCGACAATAAGGCAGATATATATAGAGGATAAGAGGAAGACAAATAGCAAGTTTTAAAGATTATTAGTTACAAGGACATAGATAACGAAATATAGTATAAAGTAAAGTAGATAGGCTATAGTAAGACTACCTAGAAGCCACTAAGCAACCTAGAGAATGCTATAGGAAAGGTATATAAGTATTAGAAGAAAAAGGGTTAAGCAGTATTAATAAGGAAAAATTGCCAAAGAATAAGTCGCCTAAGGGGGACCTAAGAGGAGCAATTGCCAAGCTACTTAAAGTTGTTTCCCTCTTAGTTAGAAGAGAGACTAATCTTTTATTACTAGGTTCCTGTAAACCTTATTAAACAAGTTTCCACTTCTTAGAACAGACCTTCTTACGCACCTTTTTAAGACGAAGAAGACGTGTAGAGGCAGACAAGTACGCCTTATAAGCAGCATAAGTACGCTAAAGCTTAGCAAGGGAGGCCAAGAGCTTGTTATCGAGTTTCGTAGCAGTAGATTAAACACAAGACCCTATAATAAGTTACTTAGGGAACTCAAAGACTGTTAAAAGTTATAGGATGCGTATACTTAGCGTTAGAGATAGAGCGAACATCGCAGGACAATTAAACGTTTGCTTTAATGCACTCCGAATAAAAGGATAGTTATTGGGCAGAAGGACTTACTAGTATAATATAAACTAACCCCTCTTTCACACAACAAGAATATGGAGACGGCATTATCTCACCTAGTAATAGTATAGAAGAAACCGTACGCGCGCAACAAAGGGTTAAAGAAGAAGAAAAGGCTTTAGGTATAATAAGTAAAGATATTAACTAAATTAATTAAACAGATATTACACCTCTAGTAGATAACTTGGAGATGTTAGGAATCTTTAAGGACAAAGATAAAGAGGAGGGAGATAGTGTTACGGACAGCTTAAGTACAATGTTATAACTACTTAGAGAAGAGTCGGCGGAAGCTAGTTAGTTAATATAGGTATAGTCTAGGATAGATCTAGTGGAACTATATAACAAGGAATAGTAGCTAAGGTTATATAATATGATCTATATAATTTGTGTAATCTATACAGTCTATACAGAGTGTATAGAGTGCACGTACCTTATAGAGCGAAGGGATTTCTTAGGAGTATAGTTATATATTTAAAGAACTATAGTCCCTACCCAGATAGTTCTCTCTTTGTAGTAAATCTTAGAATATAATTGGAGTTAATCTGTTAGGCAACTACTCTACTAGTTATTATTATATTGTTAATTTGTTCTTACCTATATACCTAGCCTAATAATAGGACCCACCGTAGTTCCTACTACAAGGTTCCGTTACAACAAGAACTAGTTTTTAAAATTACGCAAAGCTATTCCTATCTAGCTAGTAAAAGTATCTCTATTAACTTTTATTGGGTTCCTAGCTGCCTAAAAATATATAAAAATGAAATAGTAGATAAAATAGCTAAAAAGGACCTTACTAGAAGAAAAATATAATCTTCTTATACTTCTTTATCCTATATTAAAAGACTAGTAATATGTTTTACTATTAAGCAAGCAGTACTACCAAGCAAGCAACGTTAAAACTTACTAAAAAGTAGAAAATTCACACCTTTATATCTTAATAACCACTTAATAATAAATTCTAATAATTTAAATTTGGACTTTTATATGCACTCTACAGCTTCTACTAAAGTTGTATAGTAATTAGTTTAGTAGTTTTTAAGATAACGTACTCTATAAGCGAGCGGCCCACCTAAGCAAGTGGCCCACCTCAAAAACTCACCAAAAATTAGAAAATCGCACCTTAGTATCTTGACAACCACGCAATAATAAATTCTAATAATTTAGATTTAGGCTTTTATATATACTCTATGGCTTCTATTAAAGTTATATAGTAAATGGTTTAGTAGTTTTTGAGATATAGCGATTTGGCCTCGTTTTGGCCCCCAAATTGCTATATCTTGAAAACTACTAAACTATTTACTATATAGCTTTAATAGAAGCTATAGAGTATATATAAAAGCCCAAATCTAAAATTTTAGAATTTATTATTAAGTGGTTGTTAAGATACTAAGGTGCGATTTTTCCAATTTTTGGTGAGTTTTGAGGTGGGCCGCTCGCTTGTGGAGTACGTTA
>Ga0307507_10000695_pt1 | contig 73666 bp, 58 predicted proteins | sample 7_EM_MG_FD_207223 | JGI IMG/M metagenome (GOLD analysis project Ga0307507, IMG submission 207223) | Populus trichocarpa ectomycorrhiza microbial communities from riparian zone in the Pacific Northwest, United States - 7_EM | ecosystem: Host-associated > Plants > Roots > Unclassified | place... | reverse complement strand
CTCAGATTCAGTTCAGAACAGAGTTGATCTGGAGCTCCAATCTGATTCTGAGGCGACTGTTCGGTTGAATTCCAGTTCAACTTGACTTCAGCCACAGATTTTTGATGTTCCTCTGACCGCCCAAAAAGCACGCTAAAACCAGGCGCACTTTACCATATATAGAACCTGAACTAAGGTCTTAGCGTCAGTTCAAATAAGGAGCTTGAAGCTCCTCAGTTGAACTCCAGATTAATCTAAAGGCTTCAGATTGCACATGTCCGTGCAACCCATAGAGCCACAGACGCGTGTCAAATTGGGAAGGAACGCGTTTTTTCTGCCGGACTTTCAGTTCAGATTCAAAAGCGTCAGATTGCAACCGAACGACCCCTAAACTGATCAGAATCAAGCTCAGAAATGGCAGAGGAGGAAGTATCGTCGTCCTTAATTACGATGGTAGATGAGGGAGGCATGGCGTTGATTAAAGGGTGGGTGTATGGGGAGTTGTAAAAATCGTTAAAATTAAATGATGTTGTGCGCGATGTCTTGTAAGATCTAATTTGATGCTTGGTAATTTTTACTTTCTATCTGAAATGCGCACGTATTACAAGGAGGCCCGAGAGTCATTTACTAATACATCTACCTTATTTTTACCACCTCAACTCTAAAAATCTTCAATATTCAATATCTTTCAGTATTGAACATATCGTATCGATATTGATATTGAACGTTCAATATCACTAATCAATACCGAATACTGATAAAAGCACTGATTCCACCACATGCCATTTTATTTTACATCCACCGGTCTCTCTATTCCTTCAACGGAAGATCGCCCATATCGCGGCCGTGGCCAGTGTTAGTATCTACTCCCTAAAACATATACCGTGAATGAAAAAGAGTGGAGCGCATCCGAGCAACAGACCCGAGCCCGTACATAAACAGCCAGCCATCGACTTCCAGCCGGTACACATACTCGAAAAGCTTAAGATTGCAAGTTGCGCAAATGATCGTGATATTCCCGAGTACTGCCTCCATCCTCATTCGACCTAGCTTCATTATTTAAACCTTCCTTGGCATCAACATCCAATTGTTGTGCCTCTGCCTCCCAGTATCCATCACCCAGTGCTCTATCCGCCGTGAGGTACGAGCCTGCACCATTACTTGTCATGCGGGAGGAGTGTCTGCTGATCGTTATAGGGATTTGCGGCCTCTAAGCATTGTAAGTAAAGGATGGTGATTTAGGAGGATCTGACATGGAGGCACCTCCATAACTGCGTTCATTGACCTTTGAAGTGGAGGCATGTGGGAACACAGAAGATTCTGGAGAATCAGTTGGGTTGCTACGTACAAAGAAGTTTAACTGGGAGTTGCTCTGGTGAAGCTGTCCATCTCTCAATCCCGAAGTCAGCTGAGTAGGGAGAGCCGACCGTATCCACGCGATCCTACTGAGCTGCTAGGGTAGGTTGCTGTTGATGGATATCCAGCTATTGTCGAAGGAACTCGCGAGATAATTGGGCTGACGGGCGTCGAGTCAAGCTCCGATGTCGTGCTCACCTCCCTCGAGCGTACTTCAGGACTCATTGGGTACAAATTCAGTGACGTTGGTGACCGTGGTTCTCGTGGGCTTCGAAGAGAGATGCTCTCTACCATAGCGTTATCCGGGTTGCTGTTTCCGGGGGTGTTTTGATCATAGGCTGGGATTTTCTTCAATCGAATGGAGGAACTGTTAACGACCTCCTCGATTTTATGCCGTTGACGGAGGAGCAGCAACATTGCAGTTATGACTAGAAAGATACATATAAGACCTGAGCCTATTGCAATCCCGATAATGGCTCCACGGGGGAGATTGCTATTGGATGAGTCAGTACTGGCAGTACTAAATGCAGAAGTTGCTGGAATGATTGAGGGTAAATTGGATGGATTTATGACTCCTGTTATTGAAGCGGGTTGTGTAGAAAATCCATCTAGGCCAAATGGTGGTGCGTTTGCGGGATTATCGCTCCTGGAGTCCAAACTGGCGGAGGACATGGCTGGAGAAGCACTTACCGTGGTTGTATCGGTTTCAGTGACGAAAATAGTAGATACAGCCGCTATTGCTGGTGAAAGATGTCGTGAAGATGCCTCCTACAGAGTTGCTTTGCGGATATCAGAATTAGTTCGTCGCGTCCAACAAACACTTACCAGTATATGGCGGATTGATAATTTTCGATGTTTAAATTTGTGTAACACATTCCACGAGCCGGATTCGAGCTAGGTGATCGTCTATTAAACCTCACAAGTCATCTCATTGAGGCTTGAAGATGCTGCTCACCAAGAAAGGCATCCGTCAGTGTCCTTGTTCACACAAATATTACCAGCCGGGTCGCCGTACTCGAAACATATAGTTCGGGGTGCGCAGCTTGATCTACGAGCATAGGAAAGGTGTTAGGATTGAGAATTTGCTCAAGAAAGTGATGGAAGCTCACATAGAACAGCGCCTAATGTAGCCGTCAGCTTCACTATAACAAGTCCTCGTTTGGCAGGCAACTTAGCTTCGTTAGGAGAGTTGAATTGAGTTAAGGCATATTAATTTGAGATGACATACAAACACCGTGCCCGCCGTCACAGTCCTGAAACCCTCGTTGACCTAGTAAAGCCGCATGTTTTGCATTGAAGCCTTTAGTAGCTGAACTAGGAAGGGGGAAATGTGGTGCTGGAGTGATGAGAATGTGGCCTACAGTCGATGCCACGTGGAGCAGGATGAGGATAACCACGAATGGACAAAACGTGGGACCCATTTTCGAGAGGTTGGAGAGCTGAGAGTTTGTGAAAAGGAGGCGCGAAGTGGAGGAAACATACATGAACACCTGCTTGCAACAGACGATGCGCAACTAGCCAATGCAAAGCAAAACGATGGTTTGCTGTGAATTTTGGCAAGTTGAAGCTCGCAGCGATGGCGATGGTGAATCTGGCGAGGGAGATTGCTTAAGAGAGTGAAGGTGAGACGAGTCCACTCCAATGGCGGATAGCCACAGAAATGAACCGGGTTCTTTCCTTCTCTAACATACACCGGGCTTACCAAGTAAATTCGAATCAAATATGTTGGCGAAGCTTCGCTAAGTGAAAAGCTCTGTGGCCATACAGAAATATACCCACTGACAAACTCGGAGGAGTCTAAGCTATTCATCCACTCACCCAGAAACAAACTAACTAGCAGCTAGCTAGCTAGCTAACCAACCAATAACCGGCTTAGTATTCACTTCCCAGCTGGGATTCCCGTCCACGATTTCATAATGTTGCATGCCTCTAGTGAAGGGAACTGTCTTTCTTCTTTCTCTCGCTCCAGTGCATTTGTTTATTGTGGAACGCATTGAAAGCGTGCCAAATGCACAGAATTAGGTCGCTGCTTTGGCTGGTTGTTGTTCTAATAGCCATGACGCATTGCATTATTGTCGACCACTATTGCAAGAAATTGTAAGAATATTTCGAGGACAGACAGCTACAGGGCTTTTTCAATATCTGATGCCCTTTATCTCAAGGAGTCTGCGTGATCACTGTATTTCGTGATAATCCATGCACAGAAGCTCTCCCACTCCCCACTAAAATTATCCTTCGCTTCCCTCTTCTCTTCGTCTGTAAGGCAGCTGTATGTTATGCTCCACTCGGCTAATTGTCGCCATCCGTGAAGATTCATTGTTGGCGTGCCTACCATAATCTGGTAGAATTCATGAGAGAGCGAGTTGCTAATGCGAACATCACCCCTAAGTCAGCCGATTAAGCTCACGAACAAGACAATAAAGAGAAAGAGGTGGTTCTACCTGAAGAGTGAAGGATTATCGCTATTAACCGTACACGGGATGCCAGCAGCTAGTAATTGTGGATAAGGATGTTCTTTAATGTTCCTGCAAAGGTGAAGAAGCTCGTTGGATATAGGGCAGAGCTCGATGCAAATGTCTTTCTTCTTGAATTCTTCAATCAGACGAGGGTGCTTAACTAGAGAAAATCCATGTCCTATCCGTTTGGACTTTAAGAGAACCGCATCATAGAGATTAGAGTTCGTTGGGTCCTTCGAGCCACCAGTGTCTAGCAGCGTTTCACCCGCATGGAACATGAACGGGATGTCAAGATTTAGCTCCTCGCAGGTTTTTTGGAATGACATCAACTCTTCCTTATAGAATCCAATGTGGTTGGGTCGGTCCTCCGCTCCAACAAGGTCAAACCCTAGGGAGATGTCAGGTAAACCACCTTATAGAGGCGTTCCAACCCCTAAAAAATGCATGGAAATGACCACTTACCACAAATCAGGTCGGGAAATTTAATCTTCAACTTGATGCAATCCTGCATTTCTTCGCGCATGCGAGTTTTCGGTATTGACCGAGGAGTGCAGTAGATGATTTTAAGGCCAAATGGGAACAAATGTAGTTTGCCTTGTGACCTCAGCTCTTCCTTCTTCGCTTCGACTGCGTCTTGGATAAGTTTCATTTGCTCGTCATGGTTAACTTTGCCAATGCCGTCATCGCTAGGGATGGATTTGTCCATCAACATTGGGCGTAGCTCGGCATACATGATCCTTTCCTTTATCATACGGTCAATAGCCTTTCCAATGTACCAAGTAAAGACTTTTTTATAGTTTAGAAGTCCTTTAAAGCAGCGTGTGGCTTGGTTAAAGCGCGCCCAGACACTTTGCACACGGATAAGCATATCAGTCTACTAGTTGGCAAAGGCGGCTTACCCGTTGACTGTCTGTGAAATTCCGTATGCCTCGTCCTCACTTAACACCATCTTGTGCTTTAGCCACACCTCAGCACTTTCCAGCTCAATATGTGGATCTTCGTCGGTTTCAATCTCGTTCGCACCGTTCTTTTGAACACTGTTTGGTTGGACTGTTGTTTTCTGTTTAGCAGTCTCCTTCTCAGTCAAGTGGCGAAACCGTAAATAGAATTCTTCACGGAAATCTGACCACCTCATCCATGGCTGAGACCCTGGTGCTTTCCATTCTGGTTTATAGGTAGGCAAGAACACGTTGGATGACTTTGTATCATCAGGAATAACGTTAAAAACCATCTCTGTTTCCATGAGGTCGGCTTCTGTTAATAGAGGCTGGGTGCTTCTGATATACATGTTCGGCACTTTTCTGGCTTCTTGAAGGAGTATCTCGGGCTGTAGTTCCGCATTGAAATGCAGATGCAGATGAGCTCCTTTAGGCATATGTTTTGAAATCCAAAAGACCTCACTTCTCTCGATGCGTTCTCTATTAGTAAGAAATTGGCCGCCCATATCAAGAGTTTCCGGTCCTGGAATTGCCTCGGATGCTCTGTTCCCAAAATGATTATCTCTTTCATCTTCTCGTATTATGCGTACTATCTCAGCGGCTCTCTTTTCATTATCTGAAGCAAGCCGTTTCGTGTTTCGGTACCAGGAAGTTTGTTCTTCCCGGTCCAATAGGCTAGCACGTCCCTTATCATAAATACGATGGTCATGAAAGTTTTGATATATAGAGGGTTCAAGATTGCCTTCAAATGCTTTGTCTACACTTTGCAGACGCTCCTCTTTCGTGGGTTCTTCATCCATGGTCATTTGCGTGTCTGTAGTAGGCATTGGGCTCCTTTTCCGTTTCTTTCTTGCTTCGGTCAGTCGCATAGCATGGCCACCATAGGGTCTGTTTGGAATATCGTCAGTGTTGTTCCGTTCTCGGTGAGATCTGAAGCTATATTAGCGCTGTATGTGGACTAAGAAATTCATTAGAGGTTTGCATTTGCGTCGGGAATGAGACAAGAGAAGGTGGTGGGGCGGACAAACAATGAAGGAAGTAGGAAGCCGCACTTCGCCAACCATCCCGACCGGGCGCTGTTCGTACCGCTCTGATTGTTTGACTCAGAGTCAATCGGCATGCCTGATGGATTGATATGTTGGCAGCATTCACAGATGTAGCATCTGGGACTTCTCTGAGAGAAGCTTGTACGATATAACGAAGCAATCCAATGTGGAACTATGGCCAATAAAGATATACCTGTAGCCTGCGAGGCAAAAAATTTGGTACCTTAGAAGGCTGATTTGGTGGAAGGCTGTGGCCTCACTCGTGGCGGTCAGTTCTTGATGGAGGTGGGACCGAACAAGGCTGGCATAATAAAACGGACTATTAACCGGGGGACTATCTTTGCGGCGAGGCCAGAAATTTCTTTAAAAAGGTCCCGGTGGTTGATCAGCCTTATATGTTCAGCAAAGATCTAGTGTAGTTAGTTTATCATGAGTCTTCAGCTGCGCCCCCTTGTCACGGGAAAGGCTGACACTGCCGGCAGGGCGTGGGAGTCACAAAGCAAGAAGCGTAGAAATGAGTAGGATGACATGGTAGGCTATGACTATGATAGGGAAGGAGGAAAACAGAAAGCATCACTTGTGTTCTTGATGAAATTATGTATTTGAGGTATGAATATAGAGCCAAGGAATAGAAATGTGAAGATCATGTAGGGAGATCGGGTGCCTGAGGACTCAGTACGAACAGAAGCTTATACATACGATGCTATGCGGCGCATCCAAGAGGAAGTTATATATGTCACTCGCTAAGCCGATAGACCGCGACACCGATAATGGTTGGCCCAAGAATAATGAGGTTGATGTTTATCGCGCCCCGCTGCGGAGGGTCTGCTTTGAGTAGTCTCGCGGAGACGATTGCGGGGATGCAGCACAGGTCAAGAGGTCAAAGGCACCAGTCGATGGCGCGATGCGTGAGATATTGCGACAACGGTAGTATCAGAAGAGTAGGGAAACCGACGTTTAAGGATAACCGCGCGCGAGCAACTAGTTGAGTGCTTGGTGTTTTCGTGATGGAAAGTGCCGCCTAGATTGCACTGCCCTGGCTTAATCCAATCCTCGCTTCCTTAGGCCCCACAGCTATGCTTGAGGCTGAAAGGAGAAACGTTTCCTGCATTGACCGGTCTGGCTCGGAGGCTATGTTTTCTGTCATTCATGATTTGCATCACCTCCTCTCTTGGCCCTTTCTCCGACTTTCGTTCCTTTCTCCATGAACACCTTCATATATATCCAATATCCGTGTTATCCCTCACGGTCTCATCCTCCGCATCCTTCAGTAGTCTTGGTTCGTCTTCATGAGGTAGAACACCAATTGACCAGGTCACCCAGTAGAACGTTCGCCTGCCAGCATGCACTGGATAGAGACTCTCAAAGGCCTCCAGCTTGACATCGTTGGTTTCCTTGCTGTCTTGGGTGAAGGTTCAGTGCTTGCCAACGCCCAAGTTTCCACTCTCTCCAAATGGGTCTTCCTCCCTCGACTCCTCCCTGCTCCTCAAGCGCTTCTCCGTCCTTCACGGCCCTCCAAGCTCTCACCCCACCCTGGCCGTGTAACAGGCGTATTTTCAGGCAATGACAGGCAGTCAATAAACCACATTGGGAATATTGTCTGGTGAGTTAGGCGGAATAGTCACAGCGAACCGCAGCCCATGCTAATATCCCGAAGTGATGCAGACCGTATGAAGGAGTTTTCTGTGCGTTGTGTTGAGATCTCCCGGACGAATAACCTACATGTTAAGGCGAAAACAGTTGCTCCTCTCACAGGCGTATTGCTGCTTGGCGCTGCACTCTCCGTCATACTTATCGCGCTCTCTATACACTACGGGGACGGCATGTCTCTGCTGGCAACAATCTTGCTGTCGTTGCTCTCCTCGCTTATTGGTTTAAGCAACAAATGGACTCTTTCGCTACCGAAGCGATCCGTCAAGGACACAACCGTTCCGCGCGGAGACGTTGTGATCCGGTACCCTAAGGGTAGCTTCCTTATCGTCCGATGCGACGAAGATGTTGCCCGAGAGCTTTATTTCGCCCCGGAAACTATACATTATCTACTCTCACATGCACCGGCTTACCGAATATTTTCTCTAATAGGCACGCTGATGCTTATGTTTGGTGTTATATTTTTGGCCAATGCGCAGAATATCCTCCAGCTCGCTTTTGCGGGTGCATATATGCTGTTAAATGCGGCTTATTGGATCGTTGCTGCTTTACCTTCCAAAATCCACTGGGATACTTCTTGCTTTAAGGTTAAACCTCAATGTCTCTCAGATAGTGAGGAGAGCAAAGGTTATCCAAGTGTTAACAAGACATTCACCCAAGCTCTCTGGAAGGTTATCGTGGTCACGAAGAGTATTGACTGGGTCAAACGAGGTGAAGCTGCTCCGGATACTATGGCCTGGAGACGGTGGTTGTTGGATGCAAAACACAAGGCTAGCACAGTAAATACTCTTAGTAAGGATAAATTTCCCGATGTCACCACATGGGAAGTTCCTAATTGGGACCCACAACAACATCTTAAAGAGCTCTTAGCGGAACAAGCCATCGAGGATGAAAACAAAGCCTCAGTCAATAACGTATAAGTAACGACTCTAACTTTTATATCTGCATTCTTATACTCTCCTCGTACCTAGATGTGCGAATTGTCTTCTTTTATCTGTCATCAATTAGCATATTAGCCATATCTTAACGATGTCATGAATCAAAAAGCAATTTCGAGAAAGTTTATTTCGTTTCATTTATCTTCAGTATTTTCATTTGGTATATGTTTTTTCAAGCGGATACACCTTAGCATTTTGCATATTGTAACTCCAAATCACGAATTTCTTTGCCATGTATAGTCAATAGGTGGCTCGTATATTGTGCATTTGTATTTAATATCTCTATTGTGAAGTCTTCATTCTGATATGAACTTGCAACCGAACGACCCCTAAGACTCGGGTCTGCGTGCCTTTCGGGATAGCTGTTGGTCATATACGTCGATCGTAGAGTTATCTCCCCTAGCGGGTTATTGTATGCTCATCATAGCCTTTACGAGATACTTGAATCATGTTAATCACTGTCACATGGACCTGTTGATTGTATTGGCTTCTCTAACAGGCCATAAACCAGTCAAAATCTGTGACTACTTTATTATTACAGTGGACAGCAGTCACCATATTTGAAATAACCGCCATCTTAAATGAGTGTCTTTTATTGGGAGTCTAATCAACAACCCCTGACATCCCACAATGCAGTCATGGACAACTAAAGGGTTTTGTCGGCTTTTGCATTAGTGATTTTTGCTCTAATTGACGCCCGTTTAAATGCTTCTGTCTTGATATGGATACTATAGGCTCAATGGTGGCTTTCCATCCACTAATATACGAGCTTTTGACCTTCACGTCCATTTCCCCCTCTCGCAGCTCTTGTGAAATTTTACGTTGTCTAAGTACGAGAGCATGAAGTCTCAGAAATGAGTTTGTCTAACTACAAGCTCCAGGCGCATGGCTTACACATTTCTTGCCACTATTCCTACTGAGTGGATTGCCTTTGAAGGGTTCTTCATACGCTACGCATATTTACCCCTTATTTAGCATCATTCATACTCAAGGGCCAGCTTATCATCGATGACTCTCTCTCCCGAAGTAGACTCAGGACTGGCTCCAGCCAGGTAGGCAGTCGAATGCAAAAGGTTGGTAACTAAAAGAGCCATCAGGGAGCCGTTTTCCATCGTTGTTCCTTCTCCACCTTCTCCTTGACTATGTCCCTTAGGAAGTCTCCTAGGTTCACTGCTTTGCCGTCCACATCCATCCTCTCTTCGGCACCCGCATCCTTACAACACATATCCTCCGCAAGTTCACATGCTTCTTCCCATTTCTCAAGGTCAAACTCGCCCTCACTCTCGGCGAGAAGCAATGCACGTTGAGCAGAGAAAGCGAAGACATGGATGGATAGTATTGGTTGCATGCGCAACATATCTGCAGAGCTAGGGGAGCAGAAGAGCTTTCCAGAGGATGCAACAGCTACAGAAGCACTAGTGAGAGTTGTAGAGAGAGGTATCGAGGCAGAGAGGAGAGCGAGAAACGCGGTATTTAGGAGGTGTGGGAGTAGCGTAAGGGACTAGTATCCAAATAAACGCATTAGCAGATATACTGAAATATTCCACATAAACGGGTTTTAGAACCGATCTTACAGAGTTTGTAAGCACAGACCCAACACCGGCACTCTCTTCCTCTGGTAGACCCCGGATCTGTAGTGTTACCTGTATCAGTGTTCTTGGATAGCTCCGAACGAGGATGATGTGCCGTAATGTCGCCTGGATTAAGGCTTCAAGGTGCCGCTCTTTTGGACCTGTAGCACAGAATGTTAGCTCCTATTGTTTCATTTCGCGCTAGAGAATAGTTAGTCTAGCCAAACTTACTTCCAATACCCACAGCAGGCCTGACATTAATTTCGATTGCAGCTTCCTCTGGCAATTCATCCCTGCGCTGAACTTCTATGGGGCCATTTACGGCGCCAATAATGGTGTATCCGTTTTGCGAATATGTTGCTGAGCCGTTAGCGCGGTGTAGGTGAGAGAGAAGTGCTTTCGGAGACATTTAAGCGCTTGGTCAATAGGTGGGTCAAGGAAATATTTCAATGTTTCCACGAAGCCTTATTCGGTGATGAAATGTTCGCGGGGCTAGCGCATTTTCCGGGCGCCGACGAGCGCGGACAAGCTGTCGAGAAGGCTGGGGTGTGGTTAGCCGCGGCTCTGGGGTTGCTTTTGCTAGCATCATCTGGGCTCCCACATCCGGCAACTGCCCGACACAACATTTCACATCTATTCGTTCGAAGCCACAGCGTTGCAGTGCTATTTATATTCCAGATGTCCTCAAGAGCGCAATCCCCCACAAAGCGGCTACTCACCGAACTCCAAACATACCAATCGGAGCCGAACGATGCGCTGGTTGAACTGGGGCCTGTGAGTGACAGTGAACTCACACATTGGACGGCTGTCATGAAAGGAGTGCCTGGAACGGCTTATGAAGGTACAAGATATTCTCTTTTGTTTGTCAGCTAGTAGTAGAAGATAAAGTATCAGTTAAAATATTCCCACGGTTACACTTCTTGAGGACTCGGCAAATCGCACGAATTAGATGTTAAGAGCTTTACATGCTGGGACACCTGAATAGCAGCGCAAAAGCCAATATCATTACTTCACCCAGTCTGTATGAAGGGTGCTAATCCTCTCGTTAATCAGGCGGTCGCTGGAAACTCGACATTCGCATTCCCCCAACCTATCCCAACGCACCTCCAGAGATTAAATTCATAACCCGAATATGTCACCCAAACGTTAACTTCAAAGTATGTATTCCCCCTCTATAAGTTGCTTCTTATCCTAGGAACTCGTACTTATCATCCACCACCACAGACCGGCGAGATCTGTCTCGACTTACTTAAAACCACCTGGACGCCTATCTATACCCTTTCGACAACTCTCACCTCCATCCACCAGCTTCTGACATCTGCTGAACCAGATTCACCGTTTAACGTTGACATTGCGAAGCTGTTTCAGCAAGGCGACTATGTAGGTGCCGAGGCACTTATTCGATTCTACACCGAGACAGAACGGTGGGAAGGGAGGTAGTCTGGATTGATTATGGAAAATTGGAGAGAAAGCGCGGCTTGTGATAAGAATTTGGATTGGAATTTGCACGATTAATGAGGGCCTGAAAGCTTATAAAGCAATGAATATCAGCCATTGGAGGATGAGGAGTAAATTGTATGATGTATTGATCATAATAAGCATGGCATTAAGATTTATTTCTAAGGAGTAGGTGCATAGCTAGATGAATGCAAGACTTGCGGCGGAAGTGATCACCTGAGAAACTTAGGCTTGCTCAGCTTGCCACAAAGACGGACGCTTAGCTAAGACACTTGAAAAACTCTAGTCGCTTGTCCCTAATTTGAGTAATTGATGAATCATCCTGACTGTCCACATTGGACAAATAGGAGTAAGTAGCGAGTAAGAGGTTTGACAAGGTTAATCCAACGCATTCTTTTGCTCATGCAGATTAGACTAAAGCCGATGACGACATAGCAAAATGACTAGCTGATATTCAATTACCCATCGCTTATCTCCAATTCCCATTCAACGCTCACACACAACAGATCTCGCCAAAAGACCCAAACAGTGGCTGCAAGCCATCATCAAGTCGGCAGAAGAGGCCGCGAAACGATTCCTGCAGCACACCTAGCCATTCAGCTCGTAAGCTAAAAGCCCCCCATCAAGGTCCTCCGGGAGCTCCGAGGTGTTTAAGCCATACAACGCAGGACCTAGAAGCCTCCACACCCACTCTACCGGAGCACATGACCATTCCGCCATTCAGCATAAGGCCTAGAAGCCTCAATATTGCTGGGCCCAATATTCTTGCAGCTTCGAATTTCAAGCGCACGAGGAATAAATTGCGTCGTCTGACATATCGATACCCTCAGCCCGCCTCAACAACCCATTGGTTCCTTCGCCAGCCCACAACTCCGTTGCTTGCTGTTGTAACAGTTCCATGTAACATTGTCTGTCGTGTTGGAATGCTGTTCGTCGAGACTCGGCGCGTGTAAGATATTGAGCTTGTTTCTGGAGGAGGCGGTGGGGAAGGGTTGGGATATGAATGTCGGCGGAGAGTTGGATGAGGATAGAGGCGGGGCTCGTAAGGTCCCGGAAGAGGTTGAGGTGGTGAGATCCATGGATAGATGGGCCTGAATGTTACGGGAGCCGGGCTTTTTCCAGCCGGAGCTTGGCAGCTTCTGGTTTGCTTGCTTTTTCTTGAGCGGAGGAGTAGGGCGTATCGTACACAGCTCGCGAGGATGAGGAGGAGTAAAACGCTGGCTGGCAGTGATGGTGTGCTTGTGGCATAGCTTTTCAAGGCCTCAAGAAAGCTTCTTGAGGAGCTTGGATTTGACAGGCGAGATACGCCCGTCAGTGGTGGAGGTGGAGGAGGCATGGAGAGGTGTGCTTAAGAGAAGAGTGAATTAAGTTCAAGGTGGTCTTCTCTGCATATGTTTGGAGGGTGTGCGATGATGCAGGCTAGCGTCTATCAACCAGTCAGTCGAGGGGTACAGATCAGCTCTTTAGAAAACTCACCAGGCACACGGGGAGGACCGTTATTGTAAGCACTAGGGCAAGAACTCTCCGGAGGTTGTCAGCAAGAGGTACGAGGCAGGTTGTAGGGTATGTACAAGGATATAAATATGGAAGGCACAAAAAGGATTCAGGTGATAACTTGACCTCAGACCTACGACGCCTTCATAAAGACGGTATAGCAAACACGTGCCGCAGGGCCTGCGGCAGCGGAGTGATCATCCTAGATAATAAGATAATGAAACATTGAGCCCTCCAGCTCTCCTCTGTCGAGAAATCGACGGATCGTGGTAGTAGGTCTTCATGATCGACACTCTAGTTTTGTGGATGTTCAGCTAGGTTGAGGCAGCCTCCAATGCAATACAAGGACAAGGCCAGTACGGGAGAGCGTCAGATGGCCGGATGCAGCAAGCAAAGAACGGGGCTTGAGCAGTGGATGGCGTCTTTCAGCTGGAGAGAGACGACATGGCGTTTGATGGCGTTCATGGCATTGTTCGGCTACTGCGTCGATCCTAGTGATCTCGCCCTTTCATAATGGCGCTGCGTCCTGAGATTAAGCTTTTTGCCCTCCAATACTCTTTGTCCGCACTAAAAGCAAGCCTTCAGCTGTCAAGAGACCGCCTCGCGCGCTGGGGGACCCCTTCGGTGCAGAGGTACTTCTAATTTTGTACTGCTGTAGGGAGCCGGTGAAATCCCGTCTTGGCAGTCATGCTGGAGCCGTACTGAAAGCGCACCGTCGCTAGGATTGCACTCGTGCCTCAGGAGTTGGTTTGCACTCAGCAAATCCTATGGGCTTCTGCCAGTAACTGAGGTACATAGTCTGACTCCAAAGAATCCTGAGGGCCTCCAGACATCAATCGCGAACCCCGATTGGGTGGCAAGAGCTTCTTGAGCCAAGCTTGCCCTTCTCTTCCGCTGGGCAAATCCGAAAACTCGCCTTCTCGCAACTTCTGCTTTGATTACAACCTGGATCGTTGCGACATGGCTTTGACATTAGTCGCGGTAAAATCCCGGCTGCCCTTCAACCTCTAAGGCCTCTCCTATTGTTCATCCATGACCACCCCCGAAGCCGCCTCTAGCGTTCGGGCCGACCTGACGAAGTCTGGATTAATCGGCTCGTAGGAGAAACCCAACCCTTAAAGCTTGTCCCATCAACCATATCTACGCCACATGGGGTGGTAATTAAAAAGATTGCTGGCTGGACCTTGCCCAAGCCTGGCGCTCAGAGACTGGGCTTGCTGCATAATTTTCCGCCATTGAATAACTTTCCCTGCAAACCTTCCCCACAAAAAGCTCCAGTTTTTGCCAAAAAAAAAAAAAGGAAAAAAAAGGAGATCAAGAACATCTATCCTCGGAATCTATATGATCAAGCCAGCTGGGCTACGCTACCCTTTTTAGAAAGATGCTTAGAACTCCACAGAAAAAGCCTTCTACGTATGCTGGGAATCATAGTAGCGCACCCCTCCGAAGCGGATGTGGGTTCATTTTACCGCTCACATGAGGAAACCTCACAGTAACAAAAGATTTCCCGGTTTGAGCAGCAAGACTGAAAAGACGAGACTCTATTCGTTAGAGCTCCCGAGTCTTTTCGGCCTTGCAAGAGAAGAGTAGGCTTGGCAGAGAATTGAGATTACCAATCTCAGGCCAGAATCTCGCATCTTGCAGCTTGTGATTTAGAATCACTCTCATTTTCTAAAACCTTCGAATACACCAGGGAGCTTTTGTTGTTAGGTCAGAGCCCTCGGCGATTGAGCTTATCAGTTCTCTGGAACCGTAAAGGTCGAGATCTGATATACATTGACTATCAAAAGAATTCTCACTTCTATTATGCAAGATCTAGCGTGACTACTTCAATGACTCCCACCAACGCCTTTGCAATATTCAATAACACTTAACAACACTGAATTTAGAGCAAATTTCTCCGCAATTGGCTCTATCTTTGGGAAAAAGCGGAGAGCCTGCGTATTAATTTAACGCGCATCCTGTTCTTGAAAGATACCTAACATAAGAATACGGACTTTCAAATCAACGAGCTCAGTTTGTATTACAAGCTTTCTTCATCGAGTACTTAGGTGCTCACCACGTCTGCATTTGACTGCTGGAATGCAATATTCAACCTCAATGAAGCTCATGGTAGGTAACTTTTAGCATCGGTCGATCTTCCCCGCCATTCCGTGCAGATCCCCCAACCTCCGGATTAGCCTTGCGACTTTATCGGTATCGGATTAGAAGTAAGCAAACACGTGCATTTCATTTGAGTCAAAAACTTAGAGGTACATCTCACCGCCAAAGCCGTGAACAATTTACGGGAAGTGGGGAGCGGCATTTTGAGGTCGATGATGGAGTGCCGCATCGGACTCCTCGCATGCACAGCCACGATATGTTGGACAGTGGCACACATCCAATACACATCAAGTAAAAGCTGCCGCCTAAACTCTGCAATGCAGGATCCACTTTGTGCTTGCTTTTACTCACAATTTCAAATCAAGAATTTTGCCTTGCTCTTTGCACTTCTTGCGCCCTCTTTCAAATCCTCACCGGTGGTAGTCATTAGCCTTCTTTTCCAATCTCGCAAATCTGCCTTGTACTTTGGCTTAGTTTCTAGACCGAACTGGCTTGACCTCCCACTCTTCAGACCTCCCACTCTTCAAACCTCACGCGACAATATAACTAGAATCGCGTCTTCTATCGCTCCCAGCAGAGCTTCGCTTACTCGTTCTACAAGGGGGTAACATCAATGCGTCAGACATCCCCCCTGCTAGTACAGGTCAAGAAACAAGCGAGTCTAAAGTGACATAGCGGGACCAGGTTATTTTGTTTACTGTACTAGCAGGGGGGGGTTTGACCCATTCATGTTACCCCCTTGTATAGTTTCATATTCAGCTTCGGTTGGAACCCGCCACCACCATCTTTATGTCTTGCCCACTCCTCGTCTACAAACGGATCCACACAGAAGCGCGCCTGTTGGCCTTTTCGTTCGCCAACTTCTCGTTGGCACAATCATATCCAGGTCCGTTGCGGCCTTATCCCTTAACCCGCTGGCGTGCACAAAGCAGGTGGTCCGTGCGGAACACCAGAATCAAAACTACGCGTGTAGCCCACATAGATTTGATCAATTAATTACCATCAACTATGCCTTCTAATCGTACTTCCAATAATATAGATCTTGTTCAACCAACTTAATACAAAGTTCCACCAAGTCAGGTTGCTAAAAAACCACCCCCTAAGCCATGGGAGCTGCCCGATTTCAAGCCTTTTCATATTAACGATTTCGACAACTATGGCACCCCAAATCTGTCTCAGAAAGCAAAGGGACGCCACAAGCCTCTTTCAGAGCTCTCTACAAATACAGTTAAAAAATATCGTGATAGTAAGGATTAGAAAAGGCCTCAGCAGACGCCAAGGACTAGATATGGCTGTAGTGTATGCCAAATACCGTTCTGCAGAGAGGACGATTGCTGGCTACCTCATATCAAGCAACTCAACTCCAAAGAGTAAGCTATATAGATGTATTTATATAAGAATTGATCAATATAACTGGCTTCATATTTCTAATCACGACGATTTTAATACATTGATCTGATTGGCTGGTTCCTTATCGATAACATGTGCACGAATTTCAGCGGGTTAAGGGATCTCGGTGTTCTTGACTATGGACAAATGAGGAGCATTCGGCACCTTACAATTAACTTCGAGGCTTAGTTCGAGATGAAAAGGATGTTTCGTCAAATCGGAACCGTTCGGCTACCTCTGGATACTTTAACGATAGCAACCTACGCCTTATGAGCGACATTGCTACCGTTCCTGCAGCTCAAATGCGACACCAGCTCGATCATGATAGAAAACAACGTACACCTTTTTCGATGTTCGGTACGGAATTTGGTGATAAAAATGCACGAGTTGAAACTCGCAAAGAAATGTATCATATTGCATAATGTTACCCTGAAACCACAAATTTTCCAGCGCCATTTTGCAGTTCATGACGTCGAGAACCGGTAGCGGTGTGGATTTTTTGAGGAGAGAATTGCCGGATAGAAATAGTTGGATTAGGCCGTTCACTTGATTGAGTGTCGGCTTTGGGGATCTCTAAAACTAGGCTTTGTCCGGGCCAATTCACTAGCAGAAACGTGGTCTTCGAATGTAAGGGATCTGTTTTTAATTTTATTAATTGCTATCCCAAGCCATAGATGCTTGAAAAGACTCATTACCTAGTAACAGCGAACACGCAAGGCTACTCTCTCTATAATTATCTGGGTAAAGCCATCGCCTCAAACATTACCCACAGCCTCGAAAGTCATGACAATTCGGTTGAAGCCGCTTGCTTGAGCCGGGTTGTAACGTGTAATATACATGCGTTGACCAAATTGCTTGGGCTGCGGTCCAGGTATCGTGTCGTCATCTCGAAGATTGAGAGCCTTATATATGGACCAGAGCGTAGGATTCGAGAAGAAGCCGTTGTTAACGAATGTGTGCAAACGAAAACGCCTGCTGAGAGAATGCCTGCAGAGATAGAGGTCGTGCTTCATAACGGATTTGCCAGCATGTTAGCAGCGGGAGGGGCGCCACGGAGAGTTAATCATCTTGAGGTGGAGCGAAGAAGAATTCGTATATTCGTAGCCGGAGCTCTGCTGGAAGAAGAAGTACGCGGGATTGCTGTTCCATGGCTTATTTTAGGTAGAATTGAGTACGTAGGTTATAGAGGCGCAATGTCGAATCGAATGTGGGCCACGGAAGCAGTAACTATGTTGTGGGAGCTTGTGCTCGAAAATCCTTATGGCGTTGTTAAGGTAGGGATTTGATGTGGGTTTGCACAACATTTTCTTATTACCTCAGAAGCTCAGACGCGATTTTGACTGGAGCGGATATTCTATCGGCCCGCACGCTAACACTTTGCGTCCGCTCCGTCAAAATCACGTCTGAGGCACTTTTGCAAGGTTTGTTAAGCTCTATCATCAAAATCTGTGATTTTCTCAGGAAAGATCTTTATCGCGCTCAACTACAACGTAAGATAATATCACCAGAAGTTAATCAATTATATGGGAGACCCTATACTATATAAAAATTTAGTTAACATAATCCCATAACGTCCCGAACCTGACATTAATTTCGTTAAAGTCAAAAATTGCGTTGTTAAAGAGATCATAATGGGCCCGTGCGTGCTGCAGTGGTACGTGCGCGTAACGGTGGGCGGAGCGGTGGTGTCACTCAACTTTGCAGGCATAGATAGGGCTGATATGCTAATTAATAATAAAGTAGGTTCTGCTAATTAGTTTGATGATATTTCTAGGAGAATAGCTGCGGTGGAAAGGTAGATCAATTTTGTCAAAGCTGACGGCTTGCTGCCATACGAAATCCAGTGATTCGCTTAACAAAAATTAGCTTGCTGAGGTAACAACATTCCGGTTATGCTGACTAAGAACCCTAGTATCCCCACCCCCACTGTTAAGGGGTAAGGTATCGTGCTTGAAGTTATCATGAGACTCTAAAGAAGCACTAAGTTGATTATTTATTAATACCGTCTCAAATTTTATTTCTCTTCTATAAGTCAACCGTCACTCAGAATATAGCTTTGACTAAGTTCTCCGCTAGCGTCATCCTCCATATCCGTCCTCCATTGTGATATCGGCATGCACCAGTATATCTATCTAGCCTACCACAACATCTAAGATCTAATATTACAGGACAAGTTTATTATTTTGTAGATCACTGCTTATGTTGCCTCGAAATCAAATAACTCTTCTTACCGAATAATCTGCTTAGTCCCGAGCAGCAACTAGATCTGACGCTAAAGCAATTCACTGAAACAGCTGCAGTTAATTCTTGCATGTAATATTTTATTTCGATATTTTATTTCGCTAATTGGTGGCTGTCTCTTTAGTATTCGTAGCTTGCGATAAGTAAGCTCTTTCGGCAAAATAAAGGGGCGGTATCTGAATACTACATTTGAACCAGATGTTTAAGTATGCATACCTACCGTTTAGGAAGTTCATCTAGAAGTTTTATGGTAGTTTTATGTAACAAACTGTATTCTCCAACCTTTAACGCAAGGCGGCAGCCGAGCTTAACCTTGTTCCAGCAAAACCCCCCGACGCTATATATTAGGCACGTACACGGTAGCTCTGGGGTATCCAATCCACCCACCCATATAACTCCCACACCTCCCTCCACACCTCACACCTCCGTAGACCACAACTCCCACCACCCCAACCACGCAATCGAACCAAAACCGACACTTCCAATATGGCGCGCCCCAACCTCAGACCCAGACACAAGCCTTCCAAAGCTCCCTTCCCCTTCCTCGCCCTCCCCACCGAGCTCCGCCTCCAAATCTACAACTGCCTCCTCCTCTCCGTGCCCAGCTACAGCTACACGCACACCGACCTGCCCCGCCCACGTCCGCGCCGGCGCCGGTGCCCCCTCCGCCGGCACGGCATGCTCCTTGCCAACCGCCAGCTGCACGCCGAATACGTGCATGCCTTCTACGAGCGCACCAGCTTCTCCTTCTACGTCGACACCGACAACGGCACGCGGATTGCCACCGTGCCCTTCTTAACCCTCCCCCCCCGCGCTACTGCGCAACCTGCGGCAATGCAAGCTGTGCGTCGATCTTGGGATGCTGTTGTGGGGGCTAGACTTTTTAATAAAGGCGTATGTCGCGCGGATTGAGGCGCTGTTGGGACGCATGGAGCGGGTGCGGTGGGTGCATCTTATATGGGATCTTTCGACAATAATGAGGTGGCCGTTATATAACAAGGAGCTATGGGAGCGGCTTGGGGAGTGGTTTATGCAGCGCCTAAAGGGGAAAGCGGGAATGCAGGGGATAATTATAACAGTTGGGAAGCGTACTCTTAAACTAGAAAGAAAGGGGGTAGAGTGGATAGAGAGGGAGGTAGTGCTATATTAGCGGGGGAGTAAAGGTCCTTTAATACTTCTTTTCTTGTTAGGGTAGTTCTATATAAATATTAAAAATAGCGTTTTATAGCTATAGGATTTAGTTAACTATTTCTTAAACTAAAAGTTATTTCTTTAAGATAATTAGACTATATATAGAATACTAAAACACTAGAATTAAAAGTACGCGTATTACCTTTATAGATTTAAATATTATATATTAATTAACTATACCTTTTAATTATACTTCTAATAATATAAACTTTATTCTATTAACTTAATATTTAATTATACCGACCGAACCCCCCCACAGCCGTGGCTGTTGCCTTTATATATTAGGCATAAACACGGTAGCTCTAGAGTATCCAATCTACCCACCTATATAACTCTCACACCCTCCCTCCACACCTTACACCTCCGTAGACCACAGCTCCTACTACCCCAACCACGAAATCGAACCCAAACCGACACTTCCAATATGGCGCGCCCTAACCTTAGACCTAGACCCAAGCCTTCCAAAGCCCCCTTTCCCTTCCTCGCCCTCCCCACCGAGCTCCGCCTCCAAATCTACAACTACCTCCTCCTCTCCGTGCCCAGCTACAGCTACACGCACGCCGACCTGCCTAGCCCGCGTCCGCGCCGGCGCCGGCGCCGGTCCCCCTCCGCCGGCACGGCATGCTCCTCGCCAACCGCCAGCTGCACGCCGAATACGTGTGGGCTAAATTGGAACGTGAGACAATGAACCCAGAATGATGTAACTAGTTTGAAGCAGCAGTCGACCGACAGCGGAGCTTTAATAGTCAAGAAGCGCCTCATCCATACCGTACCCCATATCCTGGGCTCTTGTCTCTCCTCGAGTTCTGGCACATAGTTCCATGCGTTATTTAATTGACGATATGCACAGAGAAATAATTAGCGTCCATATTACCCTATGTGCATGCTGAGTATCAAACGGGGCCACATGCAGGTCTTGTGTAACTTTGCAGCGATTTAGAACATGGGTCATATCCCGGTTCTGCGTCCAGTCCCAACTCATACATGTACATCCGAGGCTGATTCGTGCTCCACCAGTCTGCTCAAGACAGCATAAAAGTCCAGGCTCAACCATCCCGCCGCAGTATTCTGGTCCTTCCCTTTTCAAGCAACACTCTCTACCTTTACTATACATATTCTTTATGAACATGCTTCTCCTACATACGACCATAGGTCACAGGCAGCTACGGGTCCCGTCCGCTCCCCGATATATAAGCTGTGAACCGGTAGACTAGTAGTTAGGTGGGTGACCACTAGCGAATCCCTGCTGTCGTATGTTTTTGACTCGCTCTGGTGGAGAGTTCTGTTTTTGGAGGTTTGAGGCAGACTGGGAGCTGGTAGAAAATTGGTAGAAAAGCGGGAGGGTACGAGTCAGCCCACGATAAAAGGGAAGACACAGTAGAGATGTTATATTTTCTTTTTGGGAAAATTAAAGGACGGAATACGCGTAAGAAAAGATTGCAACCAATTTTCTTATTAACTCTTTTCTGCTATTGGAAATATTGCATATTTGGTGCTATTGAAAAGTCTATCCGGTCGGCTCGCGCACGTGAACGCCTTATCAAAATGCCTGCATTATCTACTTTATATGCAAATTGCCACCAAATACGATATATACAGTATATTAAGTGGTTCTCGTGTGGAGGCCTCAGGTAGATTTTTGATGTAGGGCGACTTTTTGGAGTTCTTTATATACAATATTTTGACTACTTCTGCCTCAACGCCGCCCACGTAGCCTTCGAATATTAGGATCTAGTGGCTGCAGAATATTCGAATGAGCTCTACTACCTCCGCAGTTAGGAAGTCAATATAGTCGTACTATGGCTATATTACAAGCCTTAAGGATCACAAAATAGACGCATTGAAGCTCTGCTTGTTGCTAGGGACGGTAAATTCCAGGCTTTGCCGTACCCCCACTCGCGACCGGATAAATATGTACGTTATTCTCAAAAAAAAAATTAAAGAGGCCAATCCCAAGTCGAAGAATCCCACTGTGTCACAACGGCGTGGGCGTATTTCAGGCTGAGGCCGGGGCAAACAGCGAAGGACTAAGCTATGCCGGTTTCGCGCCCCGCTGCACCGCAGAAGCTCTGTATCCCTGATCTAGAGTCCTCATTGGAGCTTACAGTCGATGCCGTCTGGGGTAACCAGCATTCACCCCCGCGACGTTCCGTGGGCAGGGCTTCAATTGCTGCAATGTCAGAAAAGCTGTTATTCTGAGCGTGTCTCCCATGATTTGACCCTTCTCTGGAGTGTTGCATGCTTGACACCGACCTAATTCTGGCGCTGCTGTCGAGTACGCCTTCTCTTCACCAATGGAATTTCGCCACGCGAGCGGGGTCAAACCCAGTACAAACAGCACCAGTGAAGACAACAGGAGATTCAACGCCGATAATCCCTACGTGGCCGAACACGTTGCTGAGGATCGATTATGCGAGATCTGCAACATACTCGACTTCAAGCAACTTTTCACTAGTAAAGTACGTTCCCGTGTCTATCTCCAAAGATGGCGGGACGTAAAGCGGAGCCATGATTGCCCTTTTTGTCGTCTGATAGCGGCGGCCTTGAGAGACCTTGAACCCAATTCCGACGCTTCTCGTTTTGATAGTAAAAAGGTATACTTGCAAAACAAGAAGACTTGGAAGAGGTGCATAACCAGCCTTCAGTATGACGGGCCAGAATCCGAGGAGTATTCGAACATGTACGATCTTAGATCGCAGGCAAAGACGCAGGCGAAGAGAACGCCAGACAAACGAGCTTACCGCCTGTTGGTATCACTCGGCAGTGGGAGTGATAGCCAACGGTTCGGCGAGATCCAATACCTGGCAGATGAAGAGTATAAGGAAGACCGGCAGTTCTTTGGCCGGCGGGTTGACAGACAGAGAGCTAACCTTCCCCTGATCCAATCGTGGTTCCGCCGGTGCCAGCGAATTCACGGTCGATCCTGCGAAGAGTCCGGAAATGCTGCTACCAATTTGCCCTGGTTTCGCGTTATTGACGTTCACACTAGAAATGTCATTGTTGCTCCTGCTGATTGCAGATACGTCGCCCTCAGTTATGTCTGGGGTGGAATGGAACAGTTTGCAGCCCGGGAAAGCGACTTCAAGATTGACGAATACGGGAGGGAATACCTCCCGCTACCGAAGCGTCTAGCACGCACGATATCAGATGCCTTTTCCGTAGTAAAGAGTCTAGGAGAACGTTATTTGTGGGTGGATGCTCTATGCATCATGCAGGACAGTCGTGACGACCGGCACGACCAGATGATGCGTATGGATGCCATCTACAGCTCGGCGGCCCTGACTATCGTCGCTGCGTCAGGCTGCCATTCAAATGTTGGCCTCCCAGGAATCAGTATTCCACGGCAGTACGGACAGCATTCGGAACTAGTCCGGGGGTTCGGGTTTGCCGTGAATCTCCCATCCTACACAGCCCTTGAGCAGGACAACAAGTTAATATGGAACAGTCGAGGCTGGACGTTCCAAGAGAAGATCATGTCCAAACGGTTGCTACTATTCACGGACTACCAAGCATACTTTCGCTGCTCAAACATGGTCTGGTGCGAGGACGTAGTTATGGAAACTGAAAAGTGCTCAGCGAGTTTCTTCAAGAAATGGAGGCCGCTGCGTTGGGCAGCGGATCGTGCAGTAGGGGATAAGATACACCATGACCATATCTTTTGGTTCAAAACCGCAGTCACCGATACGCAAATATCCGACACACAAATTTCCGACGACATCGCATCGGCGCGTCTGCTCAACTACGCATCGGCTGTAACAGAGTTTACGCAGCGCACACTAAGCCAATCTAAAGATAGGGTCTACGCTATCTCGGGTGTGCTGGAAACACTCAAAGGCATCGGGCCCTTTTACCAAGGCATCCCGGATCATTTCCTCGACGTGTGCTTGTTGTGGCACGCTCCCACTGGCGGCGAAATCAAGCGTCACCCAGTGCACGAGGCTCCATTTCCCAGCTGGACTTGGGCTTCATGGAAACTCTCCCACGGATGTACTTGGATAACGGAGGATATTGTTGTGAAACCATTGCCGGCATGCACGAAATGGATCGTTATGGAGCACGGAATCAAGATGATCGGCAACGGTGAGAGCGGCGACAAACGAGCAATGCCTACCCGTAAACCAATTTTATCCGACTCTGGCTACAAGCTACTCCTTGAGGTGGGATGTCTCCTGTATTTCCAAACGATGTTTGTGCAGTTACGCATCGGCGAAAGATCGCGAACACCCGCCAAGCGCGGACCTGAACCACCCTACGACTGTAGCAGCAAGTGTTTCCGGGAAGATCATGTATCGCAACTATATGAGCTGGTAGATCGAGATGGCATATATTCCGGGGAAGTCTGGATGTCTCGCTCTGCTAGGGAGGAGTGTGGGAACCAGTTCCAGGATTTCATAACGCTCTCATGGGAGGAAGGCAGCCTAGCATACAAGTCTCGCCCTGCGAATATGATGTTGGTGCGGTGGAAGGGCGAAGTGGCGGAACGCATCGCTGTTGCAAAGGTCGAACATACGGCATGGTGCTCCAACAGGTATAGGGAGGACTGGGTGTTTCTAGGTTGACTAGTAGGTTCTTGAGCAGAGGATGAAGCGCTGGTCTGTGCGACCGCGGTTGGCTTGGCTTGATGGATAGTCAGCCTTTATAGCTTGAGAGCTTCTGAACGACAAAGAACACCTGTATATTTATGAGAACATATTAATATGAAGTTTGAAGACAAGAGAGGAGTTTATCTACGCAATAGAACCTGCATTTAAGGTTCCCAGCGGCTTACTCAGCCCGCCTAGGAAAATGACTGCGTAGGCAACAATTACACAAGCTGTCCGATCTGTCCCACATCCAACGGCTCTGGCTGGTCATCTACTGTGAGTATTGCGCCAGTAACCTACACCACCTTGACGCATCCGGTTGAAAGCGCGTGTTGATTTTGGCGATCAAACGGCACAATTTTATACCTTTAACGTATTTTAACGTATTTTTTGGGTATAAATCCGCGTGGTTTGATCTGCGCGATCAACACGCGCTTTCAACCGGATGCGCCAAGGTGGTGTATGTGCAGAGGCTGGTTGGGTTAATTTTTATCCAAGAGCGTGTAAAAAGAGAAGGGAAGTTTGCAGAGTTGTGTTATTTTTAGAACGTTACGAGCAAGCATCGTCTTCCATATTTAACTTTAGTCAAGTTTTGGACAGACAATGGGTAAATATCTACTCATAAGTGCTATGTCTACCTTTGTGAGATGTTCCATTTCTCTTCTGTTGAAATCCTGCACATCGAAGTTGGCAGTAAAAGTAACCCGCGAGGTCGTTCCGAGAGTTTTACGCTTAGGAATACGACAAGATTATGGCAGTTCACAAGCGGAGCACAAGACGACCAGATACTAGTTGACTGTAGGCTGACTTGTGCTGTTCTTAAATAGCTCCTTGTAGCAAATGGGAGTGACGACAGTGGCTGCTTAAAATGGAATGTTTGTACGCTATCGAAGAGCTGAGAAGAGTGACGCTGTGTGTGTGGGAACATAGGCTAGGAAGCAGGTTGCATACCTTTCTACTATCACCTCAGCTGGTACCCGTGATAGCCAGGGCATAAGGATATAGTATGACGCTAAACCTTTCCCGGTAGATACCGGTGGCGCACCCAAGTCGCAAGTAACATTCGCGTAGTGTAGCATTGTCTTTTGTAGTGGCTGTGTCTGTGGCTGATGATGATACCTCCCAGGGTTTGCATTTTGCATTGTTGCTTCAGTTATTGGGAATGTTGACGTCAGATGCGGACATAAATTCGAGTAGATTCCAAAGTCATGCTATCCATTGCGGTGGGAAATTCGAACACGGCGTTGGTGAGGGTCGGCGAGGTTTCTAGTCTCTGAAAGTTTTTGTATCACCCTTGACTCTACTACAACTCTTTCACCTTCGACTGTAAAGTTCCGCGGAGCGTTAATTCGAGAGTGTATTCATGAATGAACGTTTCGCCAGTGCTGCGGGTGAAATAACTCACGTCTTATCGAGGTTTGGCAGCACCTCAGGAGATTAAGTAAAATGATGGAAGTTTGTAAGAACTCTATATAAGATACATCTAATCCCAAACGCCACGCGATGAAATGGAAACGTTAATCGTACAAAAACACGATAAATCATTACATCCATGAAGTTCTACCCTGCCATGAATAACATATGCTAAGGAACCATGAAAGCAAAAATGCGAAAAGGAAAAGGAAAAGGCACGGCCTGAAAATCGGAGTCCACGGGAAGAGTCCTTGAGTGTTTTCAATTGATAGTGCTACTGGTCTTCTCTGCACCGACCAAAGTTTTAGAGACCTGTAAAGCCAATGCCGAAGGGGACATTCAGGCCTGGAATCCACGGGAGATGATTGGTCATTCTTGATGAGTCTTTTCAGAATTTCCTTGACACTACGATTGGAAGTAGACTTGGGCTCACGTTTCGCCAGCCACGCTCTGTATGTTATGTGAAGGTCTCGCTTACTTAACCTATAAAGCGTCCAGTCAACTTTCAGCCTCCCCGTAATATTTATCTCAAAAGTGTGGAGTTGCGTCATCGTGCATTTCTGTCTGGACCATCCAAGCATGGTCATCACTACCTGTTTGGTGGTGAATAAATTGGGGTCCATCCCGAGCCTACGGGTGACCAGATGCGCGATTTTAGGAAGAGTTGCCGAACGCGTAAGTTGCTTTACTGACATGTTCTTCAAATTCTTTTGCGCCTGGTTAGCTGTAGGCCAGTCTTCCAGCCTTGGTTTTAGCCAGGGAAATAGATTGTAAAGAGTGCTTTTCTCCAGCTTTTCCCAATACCAGCAGCAGACTACTGCCTCCGCCGGTATCCTCTGCCATACCAACCATTCTGTATTATATTCAATAGCTTGCGGGCTCTTGAGATATTTCAATGCTTCTTGCACACTGAAAATGTTCACCAACTTTGTCACATCTATGACAAATATCCTGACGCCCGTTTTTCCGCTCTGTCGGTCCTGGCCCGCTTTGGTCGTCGCCCGAATAAGGTCGGGGGTTACAGAAATCCAGGGGGACGGCACTTCGTGGCGTTTAATATGATCGCGGATAGAATAAAGTACTTCATCTTTAGTTTTAAAATGCCGTTGGCCCAAATTCCCGGCGGTAATATCTTCTCCTTCGTTGTTCACACATCGAGATTCATCGTGAACGGCACGATATACGAGACAGCGGTCAGGCATAAAGCACTGGGCGGTTGATTTTGATTCTTCCGAGGCATTAGAATCATTACGGCGTATAAGACGTCTGGGTGTGCGAGTGGGAGGGTTGGTGGATTTGGAATTTCGCGAGGATACGAAGCTGCGAGCCATGGCAAAGGAAGCTTGAGTAAAGGATGCCTTGGGTAATCTTTTGAAAGGTTAGAAGTAAGCTAGAAATAGATTTGCAACCAGTGAGAATTTGCCTTATAGCTTTGGTTAAGAGAAGGCTAGTATTTAAGGAAGTGAGTTGAGGAAGTGAGTTACGGAAGTGAGTGTTGGTGGGTAGGAGCGACTTTAAGTAGTATATAGATAGGAGGGCAAGCGAGGGGCTGTTAAGAGCGGCCAGGTGCTGTTCGGTCCGGAGGCTTTCTCACGCGAACAGACACCCAAAGACCAAAGGTGGCGTGGAACCGGTGCAAGCCAGGATTCCGCTTGTTCAACTGGCAAGAAACCATGCTTTGCGGCGTTACGATCATGGCACCACACTTGAGAAAGAGGTTGGAAATACGGAATTGAATTCCTCTAGAATCCGACACCCGGCGAGGCTTTCAAGCCCAGAACAGTCGGCCGCGCACATTGGCTAGCTTCTCTCAACCTGGGAGTAAACAGAATCTTCCAGTGTCAAGCTTCCTGTTGAGCCCCTTGCTCCACCCCTTGAGAAAGTTCGACAAAGAACGGCGTGGACTGCGCATTGGAGCGCCTCGCCTTGAGCAACGGACCAAAGCATATTTACGCATTCAAATTATGGCCGTTAAATCCTCTTGGTTGATGAGATGAAAATGGCCGGATGCATTATTGTCGATAACCAGGCGCAGCAGCGCTTCTAATGACGGTGCCATTGAGATTGAGGTCGAAAGATGGGGAAATGTATCGGCGGTCTGGCGTTGTCCACGTTTGTCCTGTTCATGCCCGATGATTCGCGGGGCGTGCCGTTTAATCGTTACTCGCCAGCCAGTCATGCCAGCTCTCCTCTCCAAGTTGCCCAGTTGCAGAGACCGATGACTTTCGCGCTTGCTGAGAGCTGCTTCCCCAGTAAATCAGCCTTGCAAACGTTTTGTGTCTCCTTTCTGCCTTGCGCTAGTCACAGAGCATTCGACTGATGCTTGAGAAGCTGGGTGCAACGCCCAGCGACTGCTCGTAGTTCCAGTTCGCGCCGAAGGAATGAGAATCCACTTCCTCTCTCCTGCGTGCCAGATAGCAAACCTGTTCGTTCTGTCCCCTCGCCCTCCCCTGCCTTGCCCCCCCCCCCCCCCCAGCGAGCCGTGCCAACATACCCAAGCATAACCCTCTTGCCACAACAAGCTGGTGTTGAGACTTCTTGTAGCCTCTCTGCGCGCCATTACCCCACACACACATGGGCACCTCGTCGCTCCGTCTAACAACGCTCGCGGTGTGCCTCGGCGGCCGTAACAGCTGCCACGGACAAGCGATTAACTAGCCGTCACCCTAATTTCACCCATGCTTACTCTCGCCTGAACGAACAGCGACGCTAAGGAAGTGTGCCGCGCGAGGTCGAGCTGTTTAGCAGTGTTCAATTCCGGAACCTTCTACCCAGCGATGTACCAAAATAGCAGAAATTGCATCTTGAAGGTGCCGTATACCATAGTATCGCTGCGGTATTAATCGCAGTTGTAGAAAAACGGCCGGTCGAGCCACTGCTTAGCGCCACCACCAGCGCCACAATTACGCGGCGGTGCAGGATGCCCCTTTCCATTAGCGTCATGAAGGACTAGGAGTATTTGCTGGAGCGAAAATGCCGCATTTACTGACCCTACGGTCTTTACGCTCTGTAATATGCATATAAAATTAATGCATTTTGGATTAAGTTTTACGTGCATATTGGGCAAATTTTTGGTGTATATAGAGCTGAATTTGAATGTAAAATGGAGAGTCTCATCCGTAGACTTATCCGTAGACTTTGTATGCAAAATGCAGTGGTTTTTGATACATATTGCACGTATATTTTACGCATATTAGGCACGAATCTCATATATACGATTGAGGCTGCAGAGAGGCTTGATATTTGGCTTAGTTTAACTAATCTATATATATTAACGGGCTTGCTAACTTTAAAAAAGAGCTAGTTAAAAATCTAAGATATGCAAATTCTGGTAATACTTAGCATGGTGTTGCATTAAGCTTTTCCGAATTGCGATTTTGTAATGGGAGCGCGATTAATAGCCTCCGCACGCAGCCCTAGCAACGCCCGAATTTAGAAATTTAAAACGGCAGATCTACTAATATTAGTTATTGCAAGAAGCTGCTTATGCGAAATATATAAATATCTTACTATAGTGTTAATATATCGTCGTTGCTAATATGCGTTTTTAGAGGGTGTTACGTAACTAAAATCTTGGCGATTATATTAGCCACAAATTAAGATGGGAAAAAAACCCTAAAAATCCAATTTACTTGCTAAGATGGCAATAATATAGACCTAGCGATTATATAAAAGCTCCCTATATATCATTATATGTATATTAAACAGCATATGTAGCGGCAACTTTATTGGTGGTAGGTGGGAGATAGTAAAAGGGATTTTTGGCCTAAGACGTTATGCTGCTCTAAAGTTAGTAAACTAAATTAAATAGCGTAGTCTCCGCTTACCTCTAAGCCAGTATATAATTTCCTATTTAGGAATAGTCATTTACTAGCTAAATATATTGATGTTGGTAATAATACAGTTAACGCCGCCTATACTGCCTTTATATAGCACGCCAATTAATAACTTAATTTACTTAATTCTAATCTATCTAGCCGTGCTTATGCTGTTATAAGTCGCAATCCTGCGGCCTCTATTAATATTAATATTAGTAAAGCTTTTAATATATGCCCAGCGCCCGGAGCTAGTGGCGTTAATAAAGAATTTAACCTCGCCGAATTGCTACTCTTGTATACTAGGTTCGCGATAGTAGATATAGTGGCTTACCCAATTAATATTATCGCGTCTTTATAACTTTCTTAATCCAATAGTGAGGTCGCTTTGTAGGTGGTAATATTTAAGGAAGAGGGGCTTACTAAGCTGGTAATCTACTACATATTCAATTTGAGCCCGCTATATTATAGTTAGGCTTGCATTAAATATGCCTAATAGACGTAGTAGTGGCATATTGTCCTTTAAGGTTGGTTTATCCGGTGAAATAATAAAGGTAAGGTAATTTAAGTGCTTAGTAACTAGGACTCTGTTACTAACGCTAGCATATATCTGGGACTTTAAGCGAGCCTTTGGCTTAATAATACCATTTATTTATTCCATAAAGAACTACTAGAATAGTTAAGCTAAGCCTAGATCTTAAATATAGCTAGAGTAGTATAGTAGGTAGTAAATTTAAACGGTATATACTTGCAGTTATTTGGGTTCGCCGCGGTAATATAGCTTCTTGTATATTTAAATAAATTCCTCTGCGAGCTCCTAGATATAAGGTATATCGCTTTTAGTAAGCTTATATTAAGTAGCTAGTAAATAGAACCTGCTAAGTATGCGGAAGTTTGCAAGGTACTTATTAGGGAGGATTCCGTTAAATAGAAAGTTTCTAAATTGGAGCAACCAGGCCTCCTATTCCTTAGCTTTAAATCCTATGTAGTCTCTGTTAATTTAACAAGGTGTATAGGTAATAGATACCAGTATTTAAGATCTTAATTTAGTTAACGCTAAGCTAATTATTCTAAGCTTAGTATCTTTTAAATAGTAGGAAGGTAATTCTGGAAACCTATCCACGTATTTACCTTTAGTTTTAGTATTATTAATCTTTAGCTTTATACTATTTTATAAGCAATATAAAAAGGGCGTAATATTTAAGAAAACGCAGTGCATAATATTAGTAGGAAATAATTATGGAAAATATATTAATTAGAGCTCTAGTAGTATACTACTGTAAGTAATTCCGTACTTTATTCTATACTTATTATCCGTAGTTTGATTAACTAAATTAATTATAAGCCGAAGATTTTAGCGTAGCGGCTAGTTCTTGTAGTTGTATTATATATAAGGGACATAATAGGAACCTTATATATTAGCACGTCGCTCTACTTTAACAGAATATGTATGGTATGGCCTAATCGCATTACTAGGACGCTTTATGCCTATAATATCTATAAGAGCTGGACCGTCACCTATAAAGGCGTTAGCTGCTAAATTTAATAAATATATAGCGCCTACTAGTAACTAGAGTCACCCATACTTATATTTAGAATGTTGTATTAGTATAGCTATTAAAGGCCTAAATACTATTCTCTAACTCTAGAAGCTCGTCGACTAGTAGCTGTAAAAAGGAATTAAGGTCCTTAGCCGTATTAAGACCAGGTAAGATAAAGCTTATAAGTATATTCTTAACCTTATAGCGCTTATTAGGTAGGAGATTAAGGTTATAAAGGACAACCAGAGTTACCTATATATATTAGTAACCTTGATTAATTTACTTAATTTACTTACCTTATAGGTCTTCCTATTATCTAGTTAAACACCGTCAAGCAATAGCTAAAGGGCAATATCGTGCTTATTGCTAAATAAGTTAAGCTCCTGCTTATAGAAGTTAAGAAATAAATCACCATTAAAAATATCTTGAAATAGGCGCTGGCCGTTCTTTGTATTTAAGCTTAAAAGCCTCTACTAATATAACTTTAATATAGCTAACCGTTCTGGATTATTGTACTATATCCGTAACCGCGAGGTAAGTGGTATATATATAAAAGTCTTACGGGGCTGTTTGGTAACCAAATTAAGCCTTGCTTTAAGGCAATAGAGATAGTAGTTAAGCTCCGAATTTACTCCTATATACGCTATACAGCCTCCAGTATAGCAGTTAATTTGGTAGGGTATAATCCTAGTTATTTTCTGAAGTCTTTTTTCCTTATTACGCTGATTCAGCAGATCTATGCCTTTATAGAGGCAGAGTATGCGGGTAAGGGAGTTAAGCTTCTTATAGGGCACGCCTTCTAACCAAGCTGCAAGCTTTAGGAATAGGTGTTCCTTATTTAAGACCTTAATTGTTAGCGACTTAGTCAATCGAGGCACGAGCACGGCAAGAGGGACGCGCAAGCCTGTACAATTGGTAGTCTATAAACGAGGATCCAAAGCTAGAGAAAGGAAAGGAAAGGAAGGGTAGCGCCGCTCGAGGTTTTATACGATCGTCTGGTCACGTGGACTGCGACTGTCTGAAACAGTAAGGAACTGTCTGCGATTGTCCGCCACAATCCACCGTTTTCCACCAGCGCCGTAACATTACCCCCCCCTCCGAAAAAGCCTGCCCTTAGGCTTTGTATGTCCGTATCATGTCCGTAGGGTATTCTTATCTTTATGCTTAACAGGTAGCTTATTATCTTTGCTATACTAGCACTCCATCCACTTGTCTAGATACTTCGGGGGTCCTGGCTTGTTAGGGTATTAGTTATGGAATTCTTTAAGCTTTTGGGGGCAACCTATAAAGTTCTAGGCAGGGTACCAGGTTGGGTCTGGATCGTAACCTTTCTATTAGATATAGTATTTTAGCGTTCCTCGTACTAGTTTATAGGCTAGTATTTTATTAACTTCCTATTTGTCGTCGCCATTAACTTAAATCGGCAGTGGAGGCTTATTCTTTTGTCTAGGTAGTAGGTTATTTGCAGCTTTCCATAGCTTATCTAGTGAGAAAATAGGGTGGACTTTAATTAAGTCTAGGAGCTTAACCTTATACGAGTTGCCTTCTTTATTAAGGATCTTATACGGTCCTACTATCTTATAGTCCAGCTTACGGCTAGGCCGTTCTGTCTTTTAGTTCTTTGTTGTAACCTAGACCTTATTGCCTATAGTGAAGTCGGGCTCGCGCCTATGCTTGTTTGCCTGCTGTTTTATCGATCTCTGGGCCTTTTCTAGATTTATACAGGCTACCGCCCAGGCTTCTTCTAGGCGTTTGGCGTATTGCTGGGCTTCCTTATAAGACAGTTTTTCGCATACGGTCTATGGGCCTTCCGGTCTATTCCAGTTAAAGCTAGTATGGGGTAAATATCCCATTTCTAGCTGAATAGGTGCAAATCCCGTAGAGTTATAGGGTAGGGTCGCCTAGGCATAGTCTATTAAAGGTAGCAGTTCGCCCTAGTTGTCCTAAAAGTAGTTAATAAAGGGCCGGAGTCTCTAGTCTAAGTATTAATTTATAATCTCCATCTAACCATCTATCTGGGGGTGGTATACTATAGAAAGCTTTAACCTAATACCTAAGATCCAGGTAAACTTATTCTAAAAGGCCGATATAAACTACGGCCCTTAATTAGATATAATAGTATCTGGTAGTCCGTAAATTCGGTAGATATAATGGATATATAGTTAGGCCACCTCTTTAGCATCAATATCCTTGTGATAGGGGATTAAGAATAGGCGCTTACTAAAGCAGTTAACTAGAATCATAACCATATCATATCTATTACGGTCTGTAGGTAGCTCGTAGAAGTCCATAGAGATATACTACTAGGGGCGTTCTGGTATTAAAAGTGGTTTTAATAGCCCTAGGGTCTTATCTCGCGGAATTATAAACCTACGGCAGTCATTATAGTTCTATATATAGCAGTCAATATCCGTAACCATTCCGGGCCAGTAATAGCGGTCGCCAATAATCCTACGGGTCTTATTTTTTCTGGGGTAAGCTGTAGAGACCTAGGCATGTACTTCGGTAATAAGTCAAGTCCATAAGTTCTGTTCCTTTACTACTACTAGCCGTTTCTAATGCTTAAGTAATCCATTTTCAAGGGACTATGGGCTGGTAACATTCTTTGCCTTTTTATAGTACTCCTGTAGAGAAGGGGCCGTACGGTTTGTCTATAGCAATTTATTAATTAAGTTAAGTCCTAAAGGGTTAATAAGATATATCTCGGCACCTAGGGAGTCTGTACTTAGTTCTGCCTATATCTGGGGGTTAAGGTGCTCTAGTTATAGTGGTATTTAGGTCTATAATAAGATCTTCGCAGCCATCTAGTTACCTAGGTCTTGTTCGCGCCTTATAAGAGTATCCGCACAGTTCGTAGCGCCTGGTCTATATATAATTAAGAAGTTAAACTAAGATAGGATATCCGCCTAGCGTGCCTACTGGGCCGTAAGGGCCTTGGTTGTTATAAAGTATTCTAGGGCCTTATAATCCGAAACTACCTTAATAGGCTTAGGGGTCCCCTCTAGCTATATACACCAGTGCTAAAAGCTAGAGATAATAGCCAGCATTTCTTTGTTATGGATATAGTAGTTTAGCTCGGCATCTATTATAGTCTTTAAATAGTATGCAATAGGGTGCCATTCTCCGTCTAATTGCTTCTAGGAAAAAACACCGGCTATTACGCCATCTAAGGCATCAGTTTCTAGCATCGAGGGCCGTTCCAGGTTAAAGTGGGTAAGTAGGGGAGCTAATACTAGCCGTTTTTTAAGCTTATTAAAGGCCTGCGTATATATAGCGTTAAAATAGAAGGGCTGGTCTTTCCTGGTAAAATAGTTAAGAGGCCGGGTGATCCTACTATAGTTCTTAATAAAGCGTTAGTAGAAGTTATAGAAGCCTAAAAATAATTATACCCCCTTTACGGTCCGTGGGGGTGCCTACTAGTTAATTACGGCCGTTTTCTCTAGGTTAGCCTCAACTCTATCTATACTAATAATAAAACCTAGGTACTTTATACGCTTAATACCAAATTCCAACTTCTTAATATTAGCCTGGAGGCCAGCCTCGCGGAGCTATTATAGGACTTTATGGACGTGCTCCTTATATTCTAGCTCATTCTTAGAGTAAATTATAATATCATCTAGGTAGGCCGTACAGAAGTTATTAAGGTAGTTAAAGAGTACATCATTTATATACCGCTGGTACGTAGCCGGTCCGTTAATCAGTCCAAAAGGAAGTACTTTGCATTTATATGTTCCGTAATGGGTCTGAAATATAGTAAGATCTTCTAATCCAGGGTCTATCCTAATTTAGTAAAAAGCCTAACGGATATTAAGCTTAGTAAAGATCTTAGCTCTACTTATTTAGGCTAAAGTCTCCTTAAGTAAGGGTAGTAGATAGCAGTCCTTGCGGGTCATATTATTAAGTTTGCGGTAGTTAATGCAGAAACAAAGTCCTCCATTTGGCTTTTTAGCAAAGAGAATAGGCGAGTTAAAAGGGGCTTAACTAGGCTTAATAAAGCCCTTATTCAGGTTATTAATAAGGTACTGCTTTATAGCCTACACTTTGGCAGTAGACTGCTAACAAAGGGGGCTATAACTAAGGGTGTCTTCCTTATCTGGCTTAATCTCAATCTTGTGGTCGTACGGTCGGTAAGGTGGGAGTATATTGGACACTGCCTTAGAGAATACGTCCTTAAATTTCTGGTGTCAATAGGGCAGTTTCTGTTCTACTAGCTCCTTATCTATAAGCTTACTTTCCTGTCCGCTAAGCTCGCTTTCCTTTTCCTTAATTATTTAATTAATTTTATATAAGCTAGTGGTAAAGGTAATGGTATTAGGTTGAACTAAGTTCTAATAGAATCCTACAGCGTTAATGCAGCAGATATTAACTGGGGGAAGGTCCATAGGTTTCTTTATAGACTTTTATTAGGCCGTATTTTGTGGCATAGGGTTTATAGTCTTCCTTAGCTCATGTTCTATTTTCCATAAGTTATCCTTCCAGTCTATTAGTTTAGTATAGCGTCCGGTATTCCTAGCCTTCCTTTATAGCTGCGTAGGGCCTAAGTTCTCCGTGGGGGACTTAGCTAGGTTACTACTGATTTCCTAGATCTCTAGTGCGGGTAGCGTAATATAGGTAGTCTGGGGGCGGCGTAGTATATAAATCCGTTACGGATTAAGCTGTATATCTTTCTTAAAGGCCTGGTCCCTACGCATAGCATCGGCCTGGTAAATAGTATCGATCTGGGGCCGTATAAGGTTCTCCATTGTAATACTAATTTCTTTTATAAAGGAAGGGGTTAGGGGTAGAGATTCGGGCTAGATAAGCTATCTACTTTATACGTCAAGCTGTAAGCCTAAATAGGCTAGCTATTTTTTTCCTAAGATTATATTGTGGCTTCCTAGGTCTGTAATAAGAAAGGGGACATTATACTACCTTCGTCTATTAACACGGAGGTGGATCCGTAAGATAGTTATAATAGGTGGTCCTATCCGTCTATTATACCCACGAATAGGGACTGGTTTAGGCAGTTCTTTAAGAGGCGTATTTAAAAACTTAGCTAGCTTTATAGCGTACTAGGTATCTATTAAGGCAAAGACATTTGCTCTAGAGTTAGCTAAAGTGGAGGTTAAAACTTAATATCTATTGCGAAATAAAGTATAAGGGATAGTGCAGCTTTTTCCACCAACTAGCCAACTTAGATTAATATATAATATATTAATTCCTTTTAACCCTAGAGAGAAGTCTTTCTCTAGGGTTCCTCTTTTTCTAGCTCTATGCTATCCTCCTAAATTAATAGAACCTTGCCCGTTTTTGCCTTTGTCTGGTAATTCTTTGTAAAGTGGTCTTTTTAGCCGTATAAGAAGCAAGCTCCTTAATTACTAAGGGCCTATTTATGGGGGTCGTTATACGTGGGCTAAGTGTGCGCCAGACCTGCAGTAGGACTAGCTGCTGAATTAACGGCGGGCTGTATAGCTAGTGCCGTAGGAGTTGCAGATCGTGCCAGAGTGTTATAGGCCGTTTATATAGTGCTTGTAGTTTGGTTTGGAGAGTTTCTAGCCTTATACCACTTAGCTCGTACCTTAATTTAACAGAGGCCTTAGTTAATAGATAGGCAGTGGTCCGTAAGTACTTTTAGCATTTATATAGTAGTAAAAACTAGCAGTACCGCGCGCTATAGGTCTAGGGTAAGCTTATTAAAGAGGTCTGGTATTAGGTCTTTATAGGGAATTTAGGCCTAGCCGGCTAGGTACAGAAAGCGGGTCTAAAAGGCTAAAAAGGTCTCTATTGTCTTCATGTTAAAAGCTTTATAATTAAGGCGGGTGTTTTATACCTTAAAGGGGTCCTTATAGATGGAAGACAAGTAGTTAATTATCTTGTCTCCAGAGAGGAAGGGATCTGTTAAGTCCTAGGCGTATTATGGACATAGATACGTCTATGCGTCTCCGCCAGTATAGCCAAAGACATAGGCCATCTTAGCTTGAGTAGTGGGGAAGTAGTCCGTATTGACTTTAAGCTTGTCCTGCAATTAAAGCTTCCAGTTATTAAATATAGGGTTAGTTCCGTCTGTAAGTAATAGGGGGTCTATAACCTTCGCGGACCGCAATAAAGCTAATGCTGTATATTGGGCTAGGGCCTTAAGGACTATAGCAAGTCTCTAGGTGTCTAATAACTCCTTGCTAGGTATAGGGGTGTCCCTGGTTTTAAGCAGCTCTTAAAGCCATTCAATTTCAGCATTAGCTGCTGCGAGCTCTTCCTAGGGGGTTAAGACGGCGACTGTTTTACCATTGGAGGTATTTGCGGGTCCTATAGCGGCTTTGCCAGCTGCTGTATTTCTTGGCATAGTGGTAAGGGTTTTAGGTAATTTCCGGTGTTTGTTTATTTTCTAGGGGTTCTGGTCCATGCGTGTCCTATTCTTAGGTTTTGCGTTCTATTTATATTCTTTTAATTCTTGGGTTTGTCCTATCCTTATAGTCCTAGTAATGTCCTTAGGGTCCTATTCTGTGTTCTTGTCCTGTTCGTGGTCTTATAGATAGATATATTTAAGTTCCTTCTTAGGAAGAAAGAGTAATAAAGAGCTTTGGATAATATTAGCAACTTAGTTAATTAAGGCATAAGCACGGCAAGAGGGACGCGCAAGCCTGTACAATTAGTAGTCTATAAACGAGGATCCAAAGCTAGAGAAAGGAAAGGAAAGAAAGGGTAGCGCCGCTTGAGGTTTTATACAATCGTCTGGTTACGTGGACTGCGACTGTCTGAAACAGTAAGGAACTATCTGCGATTGTCCGCCACAATCCACCGTTTTCCACCAGCGCCGTAACATTAATAGGGCGAACAGTAGGCGGTATATTAACGCTATAGTTGCTTAACGCATAGCTACCGTCCTTACTATCTTCTTCCTACTTACTGCTGCCCAGTGTAAGAGATGGATGGATTGAGATTGGATCGGGATCCATCGATCCACTAATCCACGCCTAATCTATTGGTGGCGTGGATATGGATCTAAATCCAATAGTTATCCATTTATGGCGTTATTAAGGCAACGCCGTAATACATTGATCACTGCACTGACCATTAGATGGCGTAAAAGGGGTAAACTGGTGCATTTATGCGTTACATAGTTAGATAACAGTAAAAATAATAAAGTCTCTTACCTCTTATTCTCATTATTACCATTAACTATGCCTCCAAAGCTAAGAAAGAAGAAGGCTGTTGCCAAACTACCTTTACCACCTCTACCTCCACCACCACTACCTCCCTTAAATATACCTCCACACCTCCAGCCACGAGATGGCCCTACCTGGCAGCCTCACCGCCGTACCACCTGGTCTCCCGACTTGTCGGACATAATAGTAAGGCTAGAAGATTAAGTCTCTAATATAACTAAGCCCAATCAATCTATTATAATTCAAACAACGCCGACGCCTAATCCCAATATACCTAAGATCTCAACTCTTACAACAGCTCTAATGTTTAGTACGTTTAGTGCTAATTGGTCTGCTAAAGCGTGCGCTGGCGAGGCTCCTCCTAAAGATAAAAGTCAGTTTAATTAGTCTTGGGTTAACTAGAACAGATTACCTAGCTATATTATCCCAATCTCTAAAGGTAATAGTAAGCTCTCCTCCCCAATTTAGTAGTTGGGCGTACTAATAGAGAACCATAAGACTAGCGACCAATGGTGGCTTTGTAAGGAGTGTTATTATAAGCATAGCATTAAGGCCCACTCCTAGAACACCCATAAAGGAAGCTCTAATATTATAAAGTATATTCGAGTGGTCTATAGTCGTACGTTTAACAAGAAGGGTAAGGAAGTGCTATATACATTAAAGTTAATCTCTGTACTTAAAGGTCTCAATATAAATAATCCCCGGAAGCAGTAGGTTCTTAATAAGTTGGCGCGTGCATTTAATAAGAAGATGTTTAGGCAACTTCTTCTTTAATAGATCGTCTATAACAACGTATCTTTTAGGCAAGTTAATAGGCTAGTCTTTCACAAGTTTATTAAATATCTATTGCCTTAAGCAGCAGAATGTATGCCTAGTGGATAGTCAGTTAGATCTTGGATTATTAAGGGCTATGCTTACCATAAGGCGGCAGTGAAGAGAGAGCTATAACACGCGGTTAGTAAGATCTATTTATCTTTTAACCTATAGACGTTGGGCAACCTTCTTTCGCTTAATGGTGTTATTGCCTATTTTCTTAACAAAGATTTTAAGCCTTAAGTAACTCTTCTTGCTATTCCAGAGCAGACTGGCTTACATACTGGCGTTAATATCACAGAAGGCGTGATTGCCGTAATTAAAGACTTTGGCATTAAGAATAAGCAAATTAGGTATTTTATGCTAGATAATACAACCAATAATAATACAGCGATAATGGCTATTATAAAGGAGTTCGACTTTAATCCAATTAAGCGCTGGCTATATTATTTAGGCTATATTATTAACATCATTACCCGCTACCTCTTATACGGTTATAACCTAGATTTATTTAAAGCGGAGGATATGGTACCTAAGGACATAAAGGCGCAGTTATAGACATAGAGGAAGTAAGGACCAGTTGGCAAAGCTTATAACTTAATTATATGGGTATATACGAGCCCTTAAAGAAGACATTGGTGGCATAAAAGTAAGTAGTTCTAAAAGTATGAGTTAATTAATAGTATTAACAAATTATTAGGCTAGAAGATATATCTCTAGAGCATCCTCCCAGAGGACTAATGGGATATAATAATAACCTAAGACCTCTCCCGATCTAACGCTACCCGCTGGAATAGTACTTATAAGGAATTCTATACACTAAATCAGCTTTACGCGCCATTTAAAGACTTTATACAGTTAGAGCAATAACGCGCAAAATGACTAAAAGAGAGGCCAGAATCTACTTGGCTAGAAGACCAGGATAGTGCTTAAAATATAATCTTTATAGATACGCTTACTGCGGATAATTAGGAGGTTCTAACACAGTATAAAAATTTACTTAAACTATGCTGGGTTGTAACTATGGACCTATAAGGCTAACTAGGTAATAGCAAGTTATATAGGCTAGTTAATATTCAGCAGGACATTAAATATATCACTAAAGAACTTACCTCTGTATATAAACGCTTTAAATCCGCACCGCCTTTATCGATTAAAAGAGAATGGTATTTTACTATATAAATTAAGTTCGCACTTAACAAGGCTTAATAGTACTATATAAAGATTAATAAGTTAGCAGCCTATATCACCGCAGTCGTCCTCCATCCTAGATATAATTGGCAGTACATAGAAGCTCAGTGGGAGTATAAAAAGACTTAGATTACATCTGCCCGTAAATCAGTTAAACATCTATGGCTTATAGACTATAAGCAACAGCCCATCTTAGAAGCTCTATCCCTGGAAAAGAAGAAGCCTAAGCGTGAGCTTAATATCATGGAGGCCTATAGGATGAAAGGTCTTTAGAAGAGCGGCTATTAACAACGTTCTACTGCCGTGTAGGATGAATATAATCGCTATTATACGTAAAACTAAGTTGAAGATTGCGAGACCCTAATTAAGTGGTAGAGAACTATTGGTTGCGAATAGTACCCGCACCTTACTTAAATGGCCATTAATCTTCTATTAATTCCAGCTATAAGCGATAAGCTAGAACGTATCTTTAGCTGTCTTAGCCAGATAATTACAAAACGCCGTAACTACCTTAAGCAGAGTATGATCTAGGTAACTTTATGTCTCTACTCCTGGGACAAGAATAAGATTATTAATTTAAGACTTAATATAACTCCACTTAAGCCTATAAAGTTAATTCCTCTAGAGTCAATTAGGTCTAAGAGGCGGAGGTTATTAATTTAAGCAATCCTCGCGAGTGCCACTAAGGCGCTAGTAGTAAGCGAGCTAATAGCGATTTTCTATACCGGGCATGGAAAATCCTAATTGGTTGGTAAAAGTTAGGGTCCGCAGATTGCAGTAGAACTTAGTAGATAGTTGCGGTGGAACTTAGTGGACAGTTGTAGTGGAACTTGGTAAACAGTTGCGGTGGAACTTGGTGGACAGTTACAGTAGAACTCGGTGGACAGTTGCGGTAGAACTTAGTAGACAGTTGCGGTAGAACTTAGTAGACAGTTGCGGTGGAACTCGGTGGACAGTTACGGTGGAACTTGGTAGACAGTTGCGGTAGAACTCAGTGGACTTAGTAGACAGTTGCGGTGGAACTTGGTAGACAGTTGCGGTGGAACTCGGTAGACAGTTGTGGTTAAACTTAGTAGACAGTTACGGTGGAACTCGGTAGACAGCTGCAGTGGAGCTTAGCAAACAGCTGTAGTCAGATTATACTAAAAACCACTAGGCCGTTATGTTACATAAGTGGCGAAAATCGCCAGAATTGGCTTAATATACGGCAAAATTGAAGCCTGGACATGGATAAAGTTTAGATCTCGATCCAGATCCGATGGATTTAATAGATTTAAGGCTAACTGGATTTGGATCTAGATCCAATCCATCCATCTCGTACACTGCTGCTGCCGCTCTGCTCAATATCAAACTCATTAAAGAGGTTAGTAGGCTCACTATTGTTAATATCTAGAGTGGTTAAAGTATTTATTCTAGTTGAATTTAATATATTTACCGCCCTAGTCTATAACTATTATACGCGGGTAATGTGTTTGTAATAAGCCGCTTATTAAATAGGGTATCCATCTAGGTATTTAGGGTAGGAAGTGCATATATAAGAGCCTTAAGGACGCCACTAGTGGCCTTGCGGTTTACGGTGCCTGTAGAAAGTAGCCTATAATACAGGCCTTCCTTCTAGCCGAACTGCAATGCAGTTCGCGTAGTAGTAGGTTATAATTCTTGGCATAGTAAGCGAATGTGTAGTATGCAAGTAAGGATAAGATAGAGGTAGGTGTTTATTAGTAGGTAGCGAAAAAAGGCCTCCATAGGTTCCGCTAGAAAGCAATTACTAATTAGTAAGTTAAACTATTATAAATCCATAGATTATAGATAAAAGACCGTCTCCTATATATAAATTCTACTTACTATTTTTATCCTCTAGATCTTCTAAGCCCTTCTACTTGTTACCTATATCTTCTAAATCTTTTAAAGCTTTAAGGCCTGGCTTTATTTCCCTTTTAGAGCGAGGACAGTATGGCGCTAAGGACGGTAAGAAAGGACATTACTTAAGTCCAAATAAGATTAAGTAACTTGTAAATATGTGGAAGCTTAGAGACCAAGCCGTGCATAATATAGATAGTAATATTCTTATTATTTAGGCTAAAGTTCGAATAGTCGTTAGCACGCTTGCCTCTATAGATAATAAAGGATACCCAATATATACCTAGGCGAAAGAAGAGGAGCGAAAGAAGGTTTCTATAGTCGACGCTCTAGTAGAGAAATATCCATGGATAGCCAAATTTGAACGCAGCTAGGCGGCTAAGGTGTTCTTAAGCCTGTATATTAATTAGAAGATTACCCAGAGTTATAAAAGAGTAAAGGAGTCTGCTTATATTACTATACGTACGGATGGTATATCTGCTTATAGTGTGTATCTACCGTAGTAGCTAATCCAATAAATTAGAAGTCGCTACTATAATTAAGTCGGATGAGGAAGGTATTACTGTTAGAGGTCTTTAAGAGTAGCTATGTCGTTATTAGGCTAATACTAGATTAGGACGTAAAAGCCCTAAGCCCACGTACGTAGGAGAGCTCTATTGTAGCACCTGTGAGGCAATAAAGCCAACGGTTGACTTCAAGCCTTATAATATACCCGACGACGAGGACGAATGGGAGCTAACGCAAAGGTACGCGGCTTATCGGTTACCACCAGTCGCTTAAAAGGCTGCTAATCCTTATACTACTAGAGTAGTAGGTACTTTAAAGACAACGCGGAAGCGGAAGGTAGTAGAGTTATAGAAGGTGGTAGAGAACCGTCAAGTACGCGCAGCATAAATACGACAGAAGGCCACTAAGAAGACTAAGACAACCGTTAGAAAGAGCTAAAAATTAGCAGCCTTATAGGCTAGAGAGGAGCTTGATCAGTTATTTACGTTAGATAAGAGCACGTAGGTAGGGTGGGCGGCCGTAGGGTGGTGATGGCGGAGGTAAAGTTGAATTTATTAGGTTGAATTTGTTAGGTAGCTAGTTCGCAATACCTTAGTATTCTTTTAAGAATGGTCGATTTTATGTAAAATGCATTATTTTTTTTAGTAGGCGCCATATAAATCGTATGGCTCGCTTATGGTGCGGGGCATCGCCCATTTAAAATATATATATTTTAAGTATTTATATGTAAAATGCATATTATTTTAGGTATTTGTATAACTAGCTTAATTTATATACGCAAAATACACCTACAGGAAGCCAGAAATAATACGCAAAATATATATTTTATTATAAAATGCGTACTTTTTTAATACATAATGCGGATAAGAGTGGACCGTAGGGTGACGGGTGTAAAAGTGCTCATGAAAGCACAAGCTGTCGAGCTGCTTGTCCAGCATTGGACGCAGGCAGCGACGCCACAGGGACCTGGACGCCTAATCTTCTACGCCACTCGAGGTGGAAGAAACGACGCCTAAGCTCCGTGCACTCGACTGTCCTACAAGACAATAAATGGCGGCAGAAGGTATCGACGACACATTTTGCATTCAGCGCGAAAGCCGAACTCGGCTCACCCTCTTTGCATCATGCTTAGTAGTGTATGAACGTTTCGCCACTGTTGCTTGCAAGACAATCCACGTCTCCAGTAGATTAAGCGAAATGATGGAAGCTCGCCATATCTATATAGTCTACCTCTATCCCTAACGCCTTGTACAAAATCACCGACAACCAAGCAATGTCGCCGATCTCCCCCATGGATACTAAATTTCAGCCGAGGAGGCTGCGCCAAAGAGGCCGGTCCTTCACGACGAGTCTTTCGAGAACATCCGCAGTGGTATATTCTTCAGCAGTCTGCGGTTCGCGTTGCCTCATCCACACGTCGAAACGGAGGGGGGGACCGCGCTGCCTTGACAGATAGATCTTCTCGTCAATTTTCAGCCTCCCTGAAATTTCGAAGTTTTCGAACCTTTGGAGCTCTTTCAGCGTGCAGTACCCTCTAGACAATCCAACAAATGTCATTACCTCTTGCGCGTGTCTAAATGAATCCAAGTCCAATCTGAGTCCATGCGTGACGAAAGATATGATTTTGGAAATAGCTAGCGGTGGACCTCTCGCCATGTACCTCAACTTCTTCCGTGTCTTCTCAACTGTCAGATAGAGGTTGTGATAGTCGTTCTGATAGTCGATCTCATAGTCGCTCTGATAGTCGGTCTCAGAGTCATTCTGATAGTCGTCCTCGTAGCCGGTCGGGATGTAGTTCGGCTGCAGAGCCGGAAACAGCTTATAGAGTCCACTCCCCACAAGATCTGCCCAGGACAAGGTGCGGGTCACTGCGTCCGCTGGTATTTTCCCCCATACCAGATACTGGGCATCATACATGCGGTGTTGATTCCGTCCGATCTGTTTGAACACTTGGTTTACATTGACCAGGCTCTTGGGATCAAGCTTTGAAGATTTAATCAAACACACCATGACGCCTCCCTCTTTTCCAGACTCATGGTCTAGGAGTGCTTTGACGAACGCCCAAGGAGCATCCGGGGTCACGAGAATGAAATCGGTTGGCTTTGGGAAGCCCGTGAGGCGGTCGTGCACAGCTGAAAATAGGCTGTAGTTATCTTTGAAAGGCTTTGGGGAGGGATTCCCAGCAATAATATCTTTCCCGGGTTCATAGGAACCATGTGATTCGTTGCTGTGGACATAATATAGGAGCATGTTTTTAGGGTCAAATTTGAGGGCGGGATGGTTGTTGAGTTCGGAGTTCGAGGACGACGCAGAGCTGGTAGCCATGGTGAAGGAAACTTGAGTGCCGATTGCCTGAGGCAAACCTTTGAACAGTCAGCATAAGTTCTGAATAAATTTACAATGAGTAAGTAGTGTACCACTTGTAGCTTTGGTGTACCACTTTTAACTTTGGTGTGAGGGGGCCAGTATTTAAGAAATTTGATCTGGAAAGTGGGTGGCTAGCAGGGAGCGACGATATTTAAGCAAACAAGTGACCGGGGGGCCTGTCATCTGGGGATTGGGGTATTGACCTGCATGTCGATGTACGAGCTTGAGCCGGACGGGAGCGCCACGCTATGTCGACAAGAGTGCTTTGGTGCCCGCTCTTGAGTCATGCATTTTCTAGTTAGATGAGTGAGAATCTCTAGGCTAACAGAGAGTCAAAGACGGACCTACTATCCCTTAACCCGTCAGGGCGAGCAGAGGCCTGAGCACGGCCACTGAAACCTATTGATATGATTGGTGGGCTCTTATCGATAACCTACGTGCCAAGTTGACGTCGGGAGCGCAGAATATTTCCTTGTCAAGCTTCATGTCGGCCTTTACCCATCCAGCCCCCTGAACTTGAGAAAATTTGGCAAGGAACAGCGTGCTTCGTATATCCTTTATCCCCATCCTACCCGAATGAAACAATTACAACCGCCTTTCATGGAACACCTGTATCCCTTAGCACGGCAATTGGGGCCCTTGGCTTATCGATAAGAATCAGCCAATTAAACTAGCTGAATTCGATGCCCGTACTTAGGAATACAAAGCTTTTGATTCCTTATATAAGCTTAATGTTTGGAGTTAAGTTGTTCAATACGAGCAGCACTCGCAGGGAGTGGTACCTTGCATATACTCAGCTATGTCGATCCTTGATTCTGGTGTTGCCGCACGGACCATTGACCCGATAACGAATTGCTGGGACCAATGAATGATTTACCGAGAATAACGTCATGAACGTGCACATGCCAACGCTCCGACGCCCACTGGAATGCGCCTTGCATCGTAATAGTAGCGAGATTGGGCTGCTGCTGACTGGGGTCAGCCGTGACCGAAATGCTGGCTTCTGAAAACATGAATCTGTCATTGAGAAGCGGATTGACTGTCCCTTCCTAGCAGAGATTCTTCGCGCCACGAAACACCGTCGGAATTGAAGTGATTTAATTGGGTTGGAGTCCCCGTATTTACCACGCGATGCTCTCTACGCGTTTTAAACAAACAGTCTATGTAGGCCTGAGACTGGAAATATACGCTTTGGGTTGGCCTTGTATTAAACAACAAATTAAAGCATTTCCACGCGGCCAACCATACTTGTTAAACTCTTAATCGATAAGAAACTCTTAATCGATAAGATGAAGACCATCGACGCATTGTTCGGCGCCGATAAGTGTATTTTGGCGGGGCTGTTAAGGCGAAATTTGAGGGTGGGGAAATACCGGCGTGTTCCGGTACCGTCTTCCTCCCTTCAGCAACTAGCCCACGCGACGCTTGTATCGTAGTCGGCTCGGAAACCTAAACAAGCTTCCGCGACGGCCTGACCACGGCAAGCACACCTCTCTATAATTGATACGCGGACACCCTCTCCTGATTTAGTTTAGATTCTTCCTGATATACGCGTGTTTTGACTTTTGTCTAAATCGCGAAAATTAAGCGGTCAAAATATAAATTTTGTAACTGCAAACACCTTGTAAGTTCCGGAAAGTCGTACACCTTGGAAAAGCTAGGTTAATATAAATGAATCCAGTCGCGAATATAAGCGGCCTTGGCAAAGGACCCTGCCATGCTAAGGGATAACCTCTCCGAAGAGGTACCGAGGCCGGATACGCCAAAGTAGTGCCAAGGGCGCCACGGACCCCAAAGTTAGCGTACCATGTGGCCACTATGTACCCATGTACAGGCTTCCCTACACTGAGGGCTGCTTTTGGTTCAACCGCGAACGCTTTAATACTCCGTTTCTATGTACCGTCCGCGAATTCGCAAAGAAGATGATTTTCACAGGCTAAGGAGAATAGGCAATCCCGTCCGCTCTCGTAGACCAAAGCTTCAAATGGGTTCAATCAGCAGGTAATTAGGTGACTTCTAGGGAATCCCAACTACTAATATACTTTTACCTTTACTTTGGGTGGAAGGTGTGGAGCCTTCAACTTCTTTAACTGTGAGACACCTTTTAAAAACAGGTTTAAACAGAAAAAGGATTAAATCCCTGCACGCAAATGCGAAGTCATTCATCGGCTAAAACACTCTGCACGTGTGGGATGCCTCATTTTCTACCAAGTCATAGGCACCGGTTTCTGGAATGCAATTTGCACTGAGATAGAAGCATACTTATCTCTCCACCTTCCCATGGTGTAAAAAGGCGATAAGCACATTAAAGACTCCAAGCGTGACGTGTGAATGAGGAAGACAACGGCCTACGATAGAAGCACGTGCCATTCATGTACGCTCACACGCCACTCCAGCTTCTATCACTCCAGACATTATAGTTCAGGAAACTTTAAGGCTGTGTGTCTAAAGCAATTGCGCGATGAATGTGGGGACAGGGTAGCAATGGTGGCTTCTTAGGCTGACTTCAGGCCCGCAACGAGCTGAGATGTCTGCTAGAACTATTGTGGAAGGTGCCGTTGCGCTCATGTGAGTACGCGTGTACAACGTGGATATTCTCCAAATGGCCGCTCAAATTGGACACAGTCACCTACCGATTCCCCCGTCAAGATTCCACAGCGTTTTACCTCCCGCTTCCGCGAATAAACATTCTCTGTGGTTCCGCATCTTTCCGGCTGAGGTGACATGGTGGTTCCTGGCTTTTAGAGGGGTTGTATTCACCGGAGGGCTCATGTCTGAATCGTGTTGAGTCTCGCCCCTCCAGGCCCCGCCACTTAGATTGTGCACAGACATAAATGCATCGAGAATGTTGCCACCAGGCTCGTCCGAAATGAGTTTCTCAAGGGTAAGACTGTAGAAATCGATAGACAGGCTTCAGTTTTAACTGAAACCTTACAAGTGTCTGGCCACACAGCCCAAAAGAAGGGTTGACGTCAACAGTGCATATCACTTTGGGTGGGGTCTACAGTTACTGTAATTATGCCATCCTTGGAGGGAAAAATTGGACAGAGTGCAGGGACGTGCACTAAGATGCGAGAGGCCCGGGGAAGGATCGTATCACCCCCTCAACCTTACTGTGACCCTTATAATCCTTGATTTCAGGGTTCGAGTACAAGCGCACGTGTAGTGGTGGGCAACACGCGTTGCAGGGTGGACGCGGAGCGGTGCGGAGTACGCGTTTTGAGTGGCGAGGAAACGTCATAGGAGCGGTGCGCGAAAACGATCGCGTGTCAACGAAGTTTGGCAACGGTATATTAGAAGGGTATGCAAAATATCGGAATTTAGTAATAATCTATATAATATAATCTAGTTTCCCTGGATGGGAAAAGAAAGGAATAATCACCTATACGAATGTACTGATAACTTGTTGCGTTGCCGAGATTTTGCTCGTTACAAGCACCAGCTGATGCCAAAGGATCGTTGTTTCAAAATGCAAAGAGAAGCCACTTAAAGAAAGAAACCAAAAGCCCCGAAAACCCAAGTCCATCATGAGATTCTTTGAGAGTCATTTACATGGACAATCCCGCGTGTTCCCCCCCACATCAGCAAAATTGAGAGGTAAGAAGGCCGACGTGAAGAGAGTATTTTTGAACCGAAACCACATGATTACGAATCTTTCTGCATGCCGAAGCCTTCAATAATCCGACTGATATCAGGCTCACTGAGAGAAGAGGCCGGGGCCTTTGGCTCGCGTCTCATCCACCAGTCTTTGAAGCTGAGGGGCGGATCACGTCTCTTCGACGCATACAGAGCATTGTCCATTTCGTGTTCGTCGCGCTTGGTAAAGCCGTCATTTTCAAAATGCCGGATTTCTTCCATGGTGCGAAGTCTTCTTGACCATGCAAACATGGTCATCACCACCTGCTTCGTGGCAAAAATATCGGCGTCCATGTGAAGCCGCCCGGTCACTAGGTTGACAATGTCAGAGACAGAGGGTATCAAGGGGACGCTCTTGTCCTTCCTACTGGCTCGCATTTTGCCAGTCTTCGAGAATCCGACCGACTTCAGAGATGGAAATAAGTCGAAGAGAGCACTTCTCTTGAGATCCTCCCATGACCAGTAACAAAGCATTGCTTCGGCTGGTATATTTTGCCAAATCAACACCTCTGTATTGTATTCTTCACTAGGAGGCCCTTCGAGAGCCTTCAGCGCTGAATTCATTTCAATCACACTCCCAGGCTTCAACTTCCTTGGGTCAATGATGAAAATTCCGACACCCCTCTTGTGTTCGTTTTGGCATGCCTGAACGATTGCCTGAACGAGATCGGGAGTGGCAGATAAGAAGGGTGATGGTCTTTTGTAGTTGGTAGCATGCTGAACGACGGATTGATACCATTCTAGCTGGGTGTTGAATGGTCTTTCGACCAACCTCCCTGCGGTTATATCTTTTCCGATCTCGTTTGTTCCTTGGGATGATCGATAGCATGTGTGGTACAGAAGTTCGTAACCGGGGTAGAAGCAGAGTGCGGCGGGGCCCATCTCAACCATGGCGTTGTATTCATCGGAAGATGGAAGGCGTGTAGAGGTGCTGCCGACCGAGTCGGCGGATTGGGGACTCAAACGAGAGACACGACCACCAGCCATGGTAGGTTATTCGAGGAATGGTGCGTCAAGCAATCTTTTGGGGGTGCGGAAGTTGGCAGTGAAAGGAAAGGGATGATCGCTGGGGAGAGATGATTCTAAATAGCTAAACGCTTAGGCATTAGCGCCAAAGGATTATTACTGAGGTTCATGGTGATAAGAGCTATCATTAGTGTTCACTCTTTATCCTCTTTCCTAGGCGACTCTGGAACGGGAACATGGTATCCCTGGTCAGATAGAAACGCGCTGCGATACAAACACACACACACTCACAAACACACACCATATGGCGCAAGAACCTTGAAAATCCAAATCTTACCGACTACCCTAGACGGAAATTACTTGTCAGCCTCGCGACTATGGAGTCGGTTTCCAAGAAGATACGGACATTATGAATGGACATTATCAATTAGTACTTTTCGTTCAACTTGAGTGTACGGAGAACCTAGTGGTAGACAACAATTTTGTAGCTTACTACACTCTAGAATAGAGGCAGAGAGAAGGATTCACGGATGGATCGATAAGAAATAGATTGGCGCAGATCATTAGAAACATATCCTTCGAAAAAAAAACCAATATACTAACTTGGAAAGCGAGGCGCCGATGTGGGCCGTGCGCGTTTCTCCTGTCAACCACAAGGGCGTCGCGCTTGGGAAAGAGCAGGAATCATAAAAGCAACGCATGTTGAAGCTGACGCTATACCAAGTACGACGGCCCGGTTTTAGCGGAAACTGTGCCACCATGTTTGGCATAACAGTAGTGGTAGAATGGCCGAGCGCACAAGCAAAGGTTGTTCTGATACTGCTCCGTTTGATGGTTGCTATCTTTCAGCTTGAGAGCAGATAGGGCTGCTCAATGAGCTTTCTGTCGAGCCGGGAGCGCTCGAGATGTGCATGCCGACCAACCCCAGCCGCCATTTGGAATACCTGCCGTGCCGGTGTAACGCTTTTGCTCATAGGGGTCAGACTTTTGGTGAATATGCGTAAGGCTTCGTCGAGGTACTGGCATCTGTTAACACCAAGCCGTTGTTGGAGAAAGAGGCGTGCATGGCATATCTCGTGGTTAAAGGTTCTCGCGTAATTAAATCTTTCGACAACCAACTATTGACATAATTCATTAACATTTGCATAAGCAAGCCCTCACAATCTGTTTAGTTCCCGAAGAGTTAGAAGCCGTCCTTGTCTGTCAGCTCTGCGGCACACACCCAGCTTGCCACTTAATCAGTAGGTCTGATGCCTGTGAGGCTGAATGCAACTCGCCGCTACGTCCCCGGCGGCTAATTTACACCAAATGGTCTCTTATGTAGAGAATCATCGTATCCACGCATCCTGTAGAGGCGGCAAATGCCAAGGTCAATCGTGGTATGGAAACCACTTTAGCCCTTGACATCCCTTTCATGTAAACCGACTGCCTACAGTTTCCTTTCTAAGAATCGTAGACCCGTTAGTTCTACTCCCTTCCGCTTCGCCTTCATCTACGCACCCTAACACTAGTACACCTGAGTGTTTCCTGCATCTACCACAACCCCTACCAACAGCTTGGTGCTGGGGTCCCGGTAACTCTCTCGATGCACATCTGAGCTCCACACACCACCTTCTATAATCCCGCCTTGCGCCTCCGTGCCAGTGCTAGCTGTACTACAGAATAGCATCGAAAGGGACCGGCTCATTGTTAGTCAGGCAGCCCGGTTTCACCCCTGCTCGTTCTTATTAGCGGCGAGCAGCGTCGCTTGATTGCACGACGCAAGGAATTGTAGCACCCGAGTAGCGTTTAATCCCGTAATCTTCTCAACAGCGACGCGCTGGGAATAATGGAAAATGGCTTTCGTGTTCCTGCATATTATAGCATTGCTACCCCATTTCATTGCGCCATTATTCGCAGCTGCAGAATAACCGCTGGTGAAGTCACTGCCTGGCGCCACGATTGCGTGGCGGTGCAGGTACCGCTTTTGCACGTCAGGGCTGTGAATGGCCTTTGTAGGAGCGGAAATGACACACGCAGCAGGGCTTGTCGGTGGGTTTGGAAGCTCGTGAGGCACAGCTGCCTAGTTTTGTGTGTGTGGGTCCAACATGGATACAGGCGGCCCGCCACATAGCAGCGGCATGCCTTTCCCGTCCTCTACTGGAGGAGCCCCAAAAAACGCCCGAGGCTCCCTGCACCCGACTGTTCCACAGTTCCACAGGATAATAAACAGGGATCGCAGAAGGCAGCGAAGAAACATTTTGCATTCAGCACAGCTGGTGCCCCGGCGGGAGCCCGGCACTCATACCATGCTTCCAGCCCTAAAACGACTGAATCCTACGGACATGGGCATTGTGAAAATCATAGCGCGCTCCCTTCCACCACCTATTGGCTAGATATAGGTAATCGGTTACGTTATAGTTAAAATCTATCTAAAATCGACTAAAATAACGAAATTTTATAATTACCTTAGAAACTAACTTACCTCTTATAATACCATATCTCCTCCCTTAATATCCTAAGTATAAGGCTATCCCATGCGCCGTTAAGGTGCTCCTTCAAATATGGCGCATGCGCGAACACCAAAACATTAACAATCGTCTCTACAACGTATTATGCAATAACACATCTTCGCGCATAGGCCTTGCTAGCAGGAACACCTCGATCGAATTAAGCTACAATGGAGTCAAATTATATATAAAATCTAAGCTTTATTACCATAATACTAAGTTGCAATTAATTAATTAATCCACGGTTTCATTTTGCCAAGACTTGATTGAATCTAGAGCCTCTGGTTACCTTTCTCAACGGCGCATAGGATAGTATATATTTATAAAGATATAATTACCTAAAAAATCCATTATATTAAGATATATATTATAACTATTATAGTTAAGACGTAGCTTACAGAAAAGAACAAAATCTAAAATTTAAAATATTTGGCTATAGTCGCTTCTAAAACCAACTTCTCCTTTAGAGCGCTTGAGAAATTTCTTTCCCTGGTTAAGTAAGCAGACCTTAGTATCTCTTTAACTAATAATAGTTAGCTTATAGCTAAGGTTCTAGGAATAAATATTCTATAGATTTTTAGAAAACATTTTATAATACTTAATACGATTTTTTTATTATGTTTTTATTTCTATTTCTACTAACTATTAGGAATCTAGATCCTTGGCGGCTAAGGCACTAATCTTTAACCTCTCTATTCGCCATATAGTTAATGTTGTAGAGGAAGACAAGGTATAGGGATGATTAACACCAATAATCTAAACTCGGAGTTTTATACATTCCTCCATTAGTTTAAGGGCCTCCGCATATCGGCCTTGGCATTTCCAGGTGTGGGCAAGGTTGGCCATGCTGGTCAGCGCGTCTGGATGCTCCACGCCTAGTATCCTTTTTCTCGTCTCTATTACTTGCACATCCAGCTCTTCAGCCTCCTTCCACCGCCCTTAATTTCTGTACGTCGACGCCAGGTTGGCCATGCTAGTTAGCGTGTCTGGATGCTCCGCCCCAAGCACCCTTAAACTCGTCTCCATTACTTGCACCTCCAGCTCTTCGGCCTCCTTCCACCGCCCTTGATTCCTATACGTCGACGCCAGGTTGGCCATGCTAGTCAGCGTGTCTGGATGCTCCGCCCTAAGCACCCTCTTTCTTGTCTCCATCACTTGCACCTCTAGCTCTTCGGCCTCCTTCCACCGCCCTTGATTCCTGTACGTCGACGCTAGGTTAGCCATGCTGGTCAGCGTGTCTGGATGCTCCGCCCCAAGCACCCTTAAACTTGTCTCCATTACTTGCACCTCCAACTCTTCGGCCTCCTTCCACCGCCCTTGATTCCTGTACGTCGACGCTAGGTTGGCCATGCTGGTCAGCGTGGAAGGATGCTCCGCCCCAAGCACCCTCTTTCTCGTCTCCATCACTTGCACAAACAACTCTTCGGCCTCCTTCCACCGCCCTTGATTCCTGTACGTTAACGCCAGGTTGGCCATGCTGGTCAGCATGTCTGGATGCTCCGCCCCAAGCACCCTCGAACTCGTCCCCATTACTTGCACCTCCAGCTCTTCAGCCTCCTTCCACCGCCCTTGATTCCTGTACGTCGACGCCAGGTTAGCCATGCTGGTCAGCGTATCTGGATGCTTCGCCCTAAGCACCCTTAAACTCGTCTCCATTACTTGCACAAATAGCTCTTCGGCCTCCTTCCACCGCCCTTGATTCCAAAACGTCGACGCCAGGTTGGCCATGCTGGTTAGCGTGTCTGGATGCTCCGCCCTAAGCACCCTCTTTCTCGTCTCCACCACTTGCGCCTCCAGCTCTTCGGCCTCCTTCCACCGCCCTTGATTCCAAAACGTCGACGCCAGGTTAGCCATGCTGGTTAGCGTGTCTGGATGCTCCGCCCCAAGCACCCTCGAACTCGTCTCCATCACTTAAACCTCTAGCTCTTTGGCCTCCTTCCACCGCCCTTGATTCCTGTACGTTGACGCCAGGTTGGCCATGCTGGTTAGCGTGGAAGGATGCTCCGCCCCAAGCACCCTTAAACTCGTCTCCATTACTTGCACCTCCAGCTCTTCGGCCTCCTTCCACCGCCCTTGATTCCAAAACGTCGACGCCAGGTTGGCCATGCTGGTTAGCGTGGAAGGATGCTCCGCCCCAAGCACCCTTGAACTCGTCTCCATTACTTGCACAAATAGCTCTTCGGCCTCCTTCCACCGCCCTTGATTCCTGTACGTCGACGCCAGGTTGGCCATGCTGGTCAGCGTGGAAGGATGCTCTGCCCCAAGCACCCTCTTTCTCATCTCCATCACTTGCACAAATAGCTCTTTGGCCTCCTTCCACCGCCCTTGATTGCAAAACGTCGACGCCAGGTTAGCCATACTGGTCAGCGTGGAAGGATGCTCCGCCCCAAGCACCCTCGAACTTGTCTCCATCACTTGCACAAACAGCTCTTCGGCCTCCTTCCACCGCCCTTGATTCCAAAACGTCGACGCCAGGTTGGCCATGCTGGTTAGCGTGGAAGGATGCTCCGCCCCAAGCACCCTCGAACTCGTCTCCATTACTTGCACCTCCAGCTCTTCGGCCTCCTTCCACCGCCCTTGATTCCTGTACGTCGACGCCAGGTTAGCCATGCTGGTCAGCGTGTCTGGATGCTCCGCCCTAAGCACCCTCTTTCTCGTCCCCATCACTTGCACCTCCAGCTCTTCGGCCTCCTTCCACCGCCCTTGATTCCTGTACGTTGACGCCAGCCTAGCCATGCTGGTCAGCGTGGAAGGATGCTCCGCGCCCGGCACCTTCTTTCGCCTCTCCGCCACTTCCATAAACGAGACCTCGGCCTCATTGTATCGCCCATCGCTGTATAGGCACATCCCAAATCTCCATGTCAGATTCATTCTGATCTCTCCATTTTTGTCGACGAGATCAGACAGTAGCGCATAGCGCGCGTGCGGTAGGTATGTTCTCCACAGGCTTCTGTTCTTATGGCCGTGGTCTGGGAACACTTCTTCTAATCGCGAAATAGCCCTTTCGGTCCATTGAGTAATCAGCCTCTCTTTTCGAAGCCAGTTCCGCGTCGCGAGATGTACTAGCCGATGAAGATCAAGAGCCAGGTCTGCCGGTCGCCTAATGATGAAGGAGTAGGCGTCGAGCGTCCCGATTGCATCCGTCTCTTTCTTCCGAGATGCGCCTGCCGGAAGAAGAGACTGCGGAATATCCTTTGGGTTTATGCAGGCCATGAATGACAGGTAGTCGGCTGCTAGAGGATCGCGATGCCAGATCTGGTCGAATGAGATTAGCCACGTCGTGGCCACCGGGTTCTTCACATTGTGATATCTCCCATCATCCTCAAATTCCTCGCTAAGGAGATCGATAACCTCCTCTTCCTGATCGGCCAGGAGTGACAGATAATCTGCAGGTGTTATACGGTTCTCGTTGATGTATGCCGCCGCCTGAACAATGGCTAGCGGCAGGTAAGTGAGTTGTGCAAGCAGGGAATCCGTATCTGGCTGGTTTTTGGTAAGATCCAGATTGATCAAATACTTCTGCAGCAGCTGTTTAGCTACTTCTTCGTTCATCTTTGGCACTTCCATCACATTCTGATGTGCGAGCTTGACAGCTGTCTTCCTGTCGCGCGTTGTGAAGACGATGCACCCCTGATTACTTCTTGGCAAGTACTCAATCAAACGGCCGGATCCCGGCTCAGACTCTGACTTAGCCATCCACATATTAATGTCGTCAGCATTATCAAACACTAGGAGCCACCGACCTGCGCTTTCCTTGCTTAGGTAACCTTGCACAAGTCTTTTTACGTCTGCCTTACCCTCTTCCCAACCGGGTATGCTGAGTTGTCGAACAACGTCCACATACGCTTGATGAAGACTTTCTGTGTTAGTCGCGGGTATCCAGATGACTGAGCAATTTTTGTGGTTTTCTCTTATTCGGTAGATTAGCTCGAGCACTAGCTGCGTCTTGCCTATACCGCCAAGCCCCACGACTGCGACCTTTGCGGTTTGACCTCCTACAAATAGCGTTTCTTTAAGCTTTGCGAGCTGGGACTCACGACCGGTAAAGCGGGGATTTCGTTCGAATGGCACGACCCAAGGAGCGTCATCAGCTGAGTCATGAGAATTAGCAAATATGATAAACTCACGGACGCCGTACCTTGTTGACGTTTGAACGTGTCTTCATGCTTCGAGAAGAGCGCTGGTGGTAGAGCGGGCGATTTATCCGTTAAAGACTCTCTAATCTCCTTGTGAAGCCGACCCAACGCCTTCTCCCGCCCTTCGCCGTAGATGAGCGGCATATGGATGTCAAAAATGCCTAGTAGAGAGTATGCTACGTCTTCTTCGCGGTTTGTCTCACGTTTTGCTGCCCATGACATTCGCTCATTAACGCTAAAATGAGATAAAGGGCTTCCTTGAAGAGCTTGAGCGGTAATTCCTGTTATCTCGTGAATTTGTCGCTCTAGTGATTTCTTATTACCGAGTCGCTCGCCCTCTACGGAGAAGAATTCAACTGATGCCGGAGCAATAAGCTCTTGAAGCGTCCAGCCCCGAGTAAACCATCTACTTTTCTGAAAAGCTGGTTCCCATGTCCGGGAGAACTGATCGTTCTCAATAGAGCCACTGATTGAAACGTCTGACAGATACACGTAGCATTTACCCGCATTATGGTACCAGCGAAACATAGAGTTGATAGCTTCTGAAAGCTCGGCGCTGCTTGATTTATCAATGCAACAAGTGTCAACCCAGAAGTATTGTAAACTGTCGGTGGCAACTTGTTCTCCGCAGAACCGAATCTTTTGGTAGCCAGTCTTGCTTTTGCCAGTACCTTCCATTAGGTCTTTGAATGTAACCTCTTCGCCGCCCGCTCCCCAAGTATGCGAAAGTATAGCATACCGCGGAATTTTATCGCCAATAAACTCGATCAGGCTGAACTCACCATCGTCTTCAAGTTTCAAAAGACGCATTATTATGATCAGATTTTCAGAGAGCTCTAGGGAAGGAAATCAACAAAATAGAAATAAGCACATTATATCGCGCTGAGCAACAGAAGAGCTGCGACTATGTTGGCTGGCAGACTTACGGTAGAATAGTTGAAGAGATGAGCTAGGCAAGTGGTGGATTGATGTGGGGCAGTGCAAGGATATTCGTTGATGCGGCGGCCGGTGGCTTAGCTTCCATTAGCAGATTGCGACCCGGCGAGCAAGTCATTTCATTATCTTTTGTGTGTTGACTACACGTGATTTTCGACCACGTATAAGTAATCAGAACAAGAAATTGGGACTCTATTCTACTAAATGCGTTAAAGGTCTTCTAAAGTGAGAGTTTTGTCACGTGAATCAAAATGCCAAGACTGTACCCGCCAACCACCCCACCAACTCCACCTCGGAATCTTCACAAACTGTGCCAGTCTACCTAGCAGTATATCAGCAACCAAACGCCTGAAATGGCTCCGAACCTCGCAGCCTCGCAGATCAGTCAGCAAGCCCCTGAAAACTGACCGAATGGCCGATGTTGCCGATTGCAGTCCCCGTTCGGTCAATGCAATCCGCTCGAACCTTCGTTGCTTTGGCACCACCAGAGCGCCATTTAATGGCGGAGGACGCCCTCGATCCACCACTCCTTCTATGCTTAATGCTCTTCGCGAATATCTACTCGAAATGTCCGACCTGTATCTCGACGAAATGGCGGTCTTTTTGTGGGATGGATTCGAGGTCCTTGCCACAAAATCTAGCATTAGTAGGGCGTTGTCTTCAATTGGCTGGTTAAAGAAGGCGGCCCGCCGAGTAGTGAAGGAGTAGAATCCCGATCTGCGGGACTTCTATCTGTATAACCTCTCGTCTTTCCGCTCATATAACCTCGTATACATGGATGAATCTGGCTGTGACAAACGGATTGGCTTCAGACGGACTGGTTGGTCTGTCAAAAATTTCCGGTTCTAGCGTAAGCAGCGGTATCAGATCCTGCCTGCGTACTCATAGGATGGTATTCTTCTAGCACATGTATTCTAGGGATCTATAGATAGTGTTGTTTTCGAGGACTTTATCGAGCAGCTCCTCCATCACTGTGGCAGATGGCTAGAGCCTAGATTGTGCGGGCTTGTTGCACCGCCTATGCATCAGAAGTGCAATCAGACATTAGAGCGGAGCGCAACCACGCCTGGGCACTAATCATCTTCTCTGTCTGGTGCATTTCCTTGGCAGTCGGCAGTTGGCAGTTGTACGTGAGTTGTCGAAGTCGAGGTATGGTTCACAATGGCAACAACATGCCTTCCTATCATTCACTCGGGGGGCGGGACGACTAAGCTCCGCCCATTGGATCATGCCACTTAATCATGCCGCTCGATCCTCCCACATGACAGTAGAGAGCCATCGCAAGGGGGCGGCGAAGAAAAACTTGGATTCAGCTTGCGGGAGCTCAAGTCCCCCGTCTCCCCTAGCGACAAGCTTCCAGGCCCAAAACGACAGAATCTCCACATATTGGTATCATAAACATCACAGCGCGCTCCCTCCTCCCTCTCCCCAATCCCCCTCCAGCTGTCGTATCCAGCTCATCCCTCCCTCGCATACCCAAAGCACTCCAATTCAAAACGCCAACGCTTGTACACAAGGGACGGGGCTCAGAAATCCTTCCGCCCCTCCTCCACCCTGCCCTTCCCATTCCCACCCACCACGACCTCCTCATCATACGCCTCCGAATTGCTATCGGCGCCATACGCGACGCTGACATTGCGGATCTCATCCCCGACCTCGAGCCACGTATCGCTGCAGGCGGGGATCGGAAACGCCTTGCACAAGGCGACGTAGACGGCGCCGGCGACGATGAAGCCGCAGAAGAAGTTCAGGTCGTAGATGTACGTCGCGCCGGCGGGGACCTTGCGGCCGATGGCACCGGCGAACCCGACCACGTTGATGAGGATGCCGGCGATGTAGGCCGCGTAGCCGCGCCAGTGGATCCCCAGCGTGTAGTAGTAGGGTCCCGTCGCCCTGCCCGAGTAGAGCTCTTTAATCTCCATGTAGCCCTTGCGCACGACGTAGTAGTCGCAGACGATGACGCCGGCGATCGAGGACAGGAAGACGGAGTAGGCGGAGAGATACGTCGTGAAGGAGTTGGACGACTTGAGCAGGTTCCACGGACACATGGCCAGCCCGATTGCGGCGCAGATGTAGCCGCCGCGGCGGATGTTCAGGAAGCGCGGCAGCAGCGCCGTCATGTCCGTGCCGGCGGAGACGGAGTTGGCGGCGATGTTGGTGCCGAGCTGGGCGAGGGTGAAGGCCGTGGCGATGATGAAGACGCCGAAGCGCTGGCCGGAGCCGCCCTCGATCAGGAAGCGCTCGAGCAGGTCGAGCGGGTTCCAGATCGGGTCGCCGCCGAAGATGACGGTCGACGACGACGACACGATGATGCCGATGAAGGATGTCACGGCGAAGCCGATCGGGATCGTGAAGAGCTGCGACCACAGCGCGTCGCGGGGCTTCTGGGCGAAACGGGCGAAATCGGGGTCGTTGACGATGAGGGTGGCGAAGTTGGCGATGGAGCTCATGATGCCTTTCACCATTTGCCAGCCGAGCTCGCTTCCGTGCGCGGTGCCCGGTTGATGGACGATGGGGCCAATGCCTTTGGCGCGCACGATGGCCCAGATGAAGAATGCAATGCCGGCGGTGGGGACGAAGAAGGCCTTGACTGTGAAAAGATGCCTGATTTTGTGGACGGGGAACCAAATGGCGGGTAAACTGCCAGCCCAGAAGAGGAAGAAGCTGACGAACATGACGGTGTTAGTGCCAGAAGCGGGAATGCCGTTGTGGATGTTGTCCTTTACAACAGCTTCGTTAGCAATGTGGTTGAGCTTTGGGATTTAGTGGTCTTACAGGTCTCCAATTGTTCCAAATAGCTCGAATCATAAGATAAACACAGTTTCCTTTATACCCGTTAGCCGGCCTCCAATGTGTTAAAGGAGGAACTATAAGCTTACCTCCAATCCAGGCTTGCACACCATACCAGATGCAAGCCATTGCGGCTCTGTTGAAAACAGGCCATAACGCACCCCAAATGCCAAAGGAAGAACGACTGACAACGGGGAAAGGAATATGGTACATGGCACCGATTCGACCGGTACTGCAAACGAAAGCGGCGGAGATGGCGTAACCAATCCAGACGCAAAGCCATGACTGCCACCAGGACAGGCCGGCAACAATCATAGACGACGAAATCATCCAGGTGTTGATGTTGAAGGAATCAGCTGATCCGTATGTCAGTCCCAAAGCAGTAACTACGAAGAAGCTTGCTCAAGAAGCTTCCGGGGGTTTTAACATACCGACCCAGAAACCGACGAAATTCCAGGGACCCCATTGGCGGCGCTCCGGCTCTACGGGTTTCAAGTCATGGTTGAAGAGCATAAGCTGGGCCGTGGTGAGGCCCGGCTCGCTCTCAACAGCGAGTTTGTCGAGGTAGTGGCCGACTTTGGTGTCCCGAACTTTCTCCATGATGAAGTCGAAAACTGAATCCTCGTCTGCGGGTGCGAAGGCTGGTCTGGGAATATATGGGCGGCTAGAAGATGCTTGGTATATTCCCCCGCAGCTATGACGTGGTGTAGAAGATGAGGATGAGGAGGATGGGATCAGCGGCTGCCGCTCCTGTAGATCCGTTTTGCCAACACAAGCTTCAGGACTCGAATCCGAGTCGACTGAAGCTGAACTGGAGGGACGCTGGGGATAATCCGAAAGCTCGATGCTGGGGCCATCCTCGGAGTGGGTGCGAGACATGCCATATATACTCGAGATGGGTGAGCCTCAGTACGAAGGGAAAGTAGACCCCAAAACGAAAGTTTTCTCGGCTTGGACCGACTAACGGGCCAGTAGGGGTTGAGTTTCAGCGATATGGTAGGGCAGCCTTATCGCACTCCAGCCAGATTCCCCAAAGTTGTGGCAGAGTTCTCGGCTCTCGATCCAGGGCGACGCTGCACCTGGATCAAAAATTTCCTTGTGCACGTCCGTTGCGCAGTGATGGGCAGCCTCAAACCATGTGCGTGGACCCTGTGATTGACACAATTAGCAAAATCACTATCAAGAGGTGTAGCACGGCAAGTCCGGTGTCTGTCTGCATGCAACCGCAACGAAGGTTTGGAGGGTGCCTAGCTCCGAACGGGCGGGTGATGTCCTGCGCGGGACCTTGGCCAGGCGCCCCCATGCAGGCGGTGGCAGGCTAAGACGCAGAGCTTGGATCTGCTCCACAGCGCCTATCGCCCCGTATCAAGCCTTGCTATGACGGCGTTGCTCGATGGCTTCCTGTAATGTCGCCAGGCACTGCATTTTCTCATTTTTCTTTCCCTTCTTTCCCTTTTCCAACGCCCCCGAGAGCCCTGCGAGTCAGCGGCGCAATCGCCTCTCCCCCACCATGGCAACGGTGCGCCTTAGCCATGTTGCATTCTGCGAATCCTGCCAGCTGACCCTTTCCCGAGCTCTCTCCCACGCATCGCGAATCTGGCTTGGGCCCGAGATAAGATTGGCGGGGTACGGGAACGGCTAATTGACTCGATGGCTTGAGGTAACAGCTTTTGTCGTGTGCTGACCACGCTTGCACGCTTGCCTCCACATGTCTCGTACCTTTTCGTAGTATGTTGAAATAATCTCCGTGTACATCTTCCTGTCTCAAACAAAACATCACACGCCACCAGCCCATTTCGCAAACCCGTTTCTGTTCCATCCAAGACATCCAGGGAGCTGACTGAATTTTGCTTTCGCCTGGAAGCTCCGTCGTAATTTGTAACGGGTTTTTCTAGCTTTCTTCTGCCAAGCCAAGTTATCCACCTGCTGGAGCACAGAGTTCACAATCTTCTATTTCTGCCTCAGCCTTCCCACATTTCCTTTCCGCTTTTCGCGCATCTTTCGTTATCAAACTTCGACGACAACCACACTTCGCTATCAAACTTTCCGGAGCCCAAACCTGCTAAACGCGTTAAACCCGGCGAATCTCGCTTCCTTGCTTTTTTCTGCGCCCTCGTCTCCCCAGATCCTCTTCTGCGTCTATGGCTCGCAGCTGAGCTCAATACTCACTATCAGTGCAGCATGACTGGGTCGTCGCGACCACCTTGCCCTCGTGGCAAAGCACGCTTTCGTATCCCGACAAGGTCCGCCTGTCAAATGCAAGCGAACGGTCTCAGCGATATACCAAGCCAATGATATAAGCCCATTATTGTCTATCACACCTTCTAGCCTCTCAGGCACGTCTATCATATGCAGTCGCTCCACGCAGGCTGATGTAGCTGCAAAAGAAATCAGAGATATTCGTTTGCCTCTTCAATCATCCCTTCTAGGCTTTCCATCTGATCATCTAGGAAGTGCTAGAGAAGTTTGGGTTAAAAGCAGAAACCTTTCTCTGGGGAAGAGCGGATGATCTGCAATGCTGGGACACAGTCCAAACGGTCTCACCGTTGTGATCCTTCCAATTTCGTCCCGCTCAAGTAGAAGATCAAGCGAAACTTGTCGGTTACTCTCTGACTGCACGTGTATTTTGCGGAGCTTACCTTGCCAATTATGAAGACCCAGCCTCCCTCGTCTTCGATGATCGTACAGCATCAGAAACCGCCCTGAAATCTGTCTCGACCGATTAAAATTCAGGTCGCGTGCACAGCTCAAACCTAGAATTCATCTATCCGCTCTCTTCTTCTCGGTTTTATGCTCAATAGTATTCTATATCAATTTAAGCCGTCGATACATTTTTACCCTGCTACTTGCGCGGCTCTCTTCATTCAATCCGGCATTCATCACTCTTATCATCACAGGTGTTTTTCTCACTGTGATTATGACTAATGTTTGTGATGTTTTACCTTGCTGACATCATCAAATATTGCCTGTTGAAATTTCCGTTGAGTAGTTTAGTCACTGCCATGCAAGCTCTTTAGGCAAGCTCTTTCAGGCCATCAGGGTGGTTACCAGTAGCAATAACTGAAAGTAATTTCTTCTATAAAAATCTAGTCTGTCATACCAAGCCGGGTCTAACAAGCTCTCTTAAAAGCCGTAAGCCCTATCTAAAAGATGACTTAAATAATAGTGGCTGAATGAATTACACTTCACTCTATGCTCCTTAATCTCTAATTCCGCCTACACAGAATTGTGCTACTGAAGAAATTTTGTCATTCTCAACTTCCAAATGTCCATTCTCCAGCTGTGGTCAAAAAGAACCGAAAAGTACGACACTACGTGTAGATCGTGCTCAGCTCATACCCGAATGAAACCCACACAGCTTGACTAAGCAAATCACTCATCTCGGTCCTAGACGTTCTGCCGATGTTTAACCACGTACCAAACCGTTTTAGGTCTAACCTTCATCAGTACACAGTGCGAATTCTATCCCTTGATTCGCTGAAATTCGTCCACGCGTTATCGATAGGAATCATCCAATTAGATCAACGCAATCGAATGTACGCGTTGTTTGGATTTGTTCTGCACGGACCACTTACTCCGTGGACGCCAGCGGGTTAAGGGGTATATATACAGATGCTCAGGGGGTAATTTGACAACATGCACCTACTCTAAGCCAAAATCTATCAACTTCCACAACACTTCAAGTTATTTACAATGGCTAGAATAACCAGATCAACCGCAAAGAAGAGCACTACATTACCCGGTTTATCGAATTCGAGCCCATCGCGTCGTCGCGTGCGGCGTCCTCAACCTGCAGCCGCCAGTCCCAAACGTCAACCACCGAAGAAGCAGCATTCTTACCGCAGCCAGGGTACTCAAACTGACCCGCCTGTTTTGGAGAATACTCGAGCTCCGCCTAGTCCGCCTACTGTTTTGTCCACCGGTGATCGAGTGGCTATAATTGTTGCACTGATACGACAGCTTGGGTGGAGCTTCGCGACTTTTATCGAGCACTATGTAACTGCTTCCTCCTGCACTCCCGATACGCCAGATCGCCGTGCAAAGTAGCTTTGGAAGGCAGTCTTTAAAAATCCAAATGTTGAACAACAGCTTCTATTACATGGCGGTCAGCAGCTAGGACGGCTACACCAAGAGCCATTGTGCAGGCAAATTAACAGGGAGCTGAACGCTCTTACGTACGTCTACACGTGGTGGTGGGGCCAAATGGCACTTGCACAATCCGATGAGGAGGAGCCAGTTGAGGAGATTACACTTGATAAAATTGTCGCCGACGCACGATATACTGCTCCGACGCTATGGAACTTTCTTGCGGCTATAACTCGCCCCATTAGCGCAATAGACTCTTCATAATATGCACGATCCTTGCAAATATACGGGCCCCTCATTCCAGTCTCGAGTTCCCCGTGGGTCTTGGTATTCGGTTGGATAATATGGGCGTGAAGAAAAGTTTATATTACAGCTTTCCTTAACTTGGTGTTACGTCATCTTATACGACCATTGTCAAAATACAAAGGGAGGTAGAGGAGGCTTCTGGAGTACGTGCTTCCGCACCTGACGATTTAGGGGAGGCGCCTCGGGCCCTGGAGGCAGAGATAATGCCGTCTGGTAGCGAGGCAATGGCTTAGCACGGTATCCTCTCACCTCTCGACGGTGATAGGCAGCATAATGTATTTACTGAGATTGTGTGTGTTCAGCAACTTGATGGTTCGGCCCACTCATAACTTATAAATAACTATTTAATTACAATGCCGACTCCATCTTCCAACAGGACCAGGCACACGTCTTCATTTTCCACCTCCATGCCCTCTCCAACACCCGCCCTGAGCAAAAAACCCACTCTTCCGATCAGCCCCTCCAACTAAACCAATGCGCACGACTAACAACAGCCAATCCCCACCAGTCACGATACCTTCCAGCCTTCCCAAAAAGCCCCACCAACAATCCCCAGCCACCGCCCCTCCCCTCCCTACCTGTCCCCCCTCCCGCCCCCCTCAACACCCCTCCTCCACTCCCCCCACACCCCCCTCCAAACCGCCAGCGCACTATTATCCAACCCCCACCCCACCGCCCTCCCGCCCTCCTCCCCAACCCCCTCCAACACCGCCCAAACCCCGGGCATCAGCTTCGCCCTCACCTCAGGCCTCACGCGACCCCCTAGCACGCAGCGACAGAAATGTGCGAGCAGCACCGGCGCATGCAGGGCCGCGAGGGCGCGCGCGCGCTTCGTGGCGTCGGTGAGGGCGGTGCGGTCGCGCTGGCGGAGGGGCGCGACGGCGCTGGGGGTGGGGGAGGCGAAGGCGGTGAGGATGCGGGTGAAGGCGGTTGCGGCGGCGGGGGGGAGCGGGGAAGTTGGGGGGAGCCAGGGGGGGTGTTGCGGGTGCGGGGTTGGGCGGGGCGAGGCGGAGTGGTGGTGGGCGGAGGGGGTGTTGTTGGGAGTGAAGAGGCAGGAGAGGAGGGCTTGGAGGAGCGGCATTAGGAGGTGGAAGCGGCCGCCTAGGCGGGCACGGTGGAGGGTTAAGAGCGTGTGGGTTGTTTGGCAGAGGCGGGTGTAGACGGCGGAGGCGTGGGTTGGGGGGAGGGAGGGCGCGGTGGGAGTGGCGAGGGTGGTTAAGGCGGCGAGGAGGACTTCTGTGCCGTGTTGAGTGATGAGAAAGGACTAGGGGTGGTTAGTTGGTTGATATAGGGAGAATTTGGGTTGGCGGTTGGGGTTTGGGAGGGATATACTTTGTCGCGGAGGATGGTTTGGATGTTGTCGAGGAGGGCGTTGAAGCTGGCTATATCGTGTGTTTTTGCGAGATGGCTGCACAGGGTTGGAAGGAGAGCGGAAAGCTGTTGCTTTTGCTCTGGGTCTTCCGCAGGAAAACCTGCTCATGGTCAACATACTATTGGAGGATTTATATAACCTGGATTGCTTACTTTTTAAAGTCGAGACGAAAGCGTGCAGAATGCGAAGAGATCCCATTTCTACCTCGTCCTTTTCAGTTGGGAGCAACGACGGCAGGATTTGTAGCTTGGTCGAAATATCGAGTGACATGAGAGCGTTTTGAACTGCATTGAGAACCTTTCGATATTCTTGGGCGGAAATATCTGAGACAGTTAGGCTGTATTCTCAAACAAGAAAGGCCAATCAAACCTAATTGCAATATCATCCGAGATACCTGCAGGAAGAGGTCGGGATCTGTGTCTGAAATTTTAAACCTCTCACTGGCTTTATGTAGAAGTATCAAAGTACGAGTCTCAAATAGAGTGGGGTCTGGAGTGGCCGAATATCCTAGCATCCATGTAGACAGGAATAATTGTATTTCTTGGAAAGCATCTCCTAGAACAGTGTCAGTTTTAAACGCAAGTGATTATAATAGAGGTACTCACCAATGGCTGGATCTTCTGCAGTAATTCGAAGCGGGATTTCTGTCAAAGCATCTAGAATGATATCTAGCTTCAAATTTGAAGAAACAACTTTCCTGCCCTTGAGTAGCGTCAACGCATTAGAAGCAGTTAAGACTCTGGCAGCTGTTGCTATGTATTTGTTCCAAACATCTGCTATTAGGAATTCTTGAGGAACTGTTTCGGCATCCCCCACGACTGTCATGACAGCTTTGAGCAGGCCCATTTTCACGGTATAGTCTGACGAAGATATATCGCCGACAGCAAGCTTTTGCACCCGGCCAGCGAACTTTCTCAGAAACTGCTTGCTACGCTCCTGTTCCTTTTCAGAGAGGATGTGCCTATGATGTAGATGTTAGCTAAGCCTTCATTTCCATGATCTTGTTATTACCTCAGGGTTCTTTGAACCAGAGCTCCAAAGACTTGCAGAACACCAAAATCGGAGCTGATATGTTGTTCATTAAGGCGAGCGGCGATGTCGAAGAGGCATTGTGGATCGGTAGACTATTTTGTTAGTATTAGATGACCCGTAGAAGAGGAAGGCCACGAACAATTTTAGCAGTTGCGTTTGGAGTCTCCATTAACTGTGCCATGAGGGCAAAATGAGCCTGCATTATATCACAGCTAGTATTTTCCTGTTCGAGAATGCTCTCTGTAATTCGGTCTAACACAGCCTCCCGGTGCTTTCGTGACAAAGCTTTCAATGGAGCGTCAAAGTATGGGTTTTCCGAAGCGGCAAATGGGCCATGTTCTCTATGACCAGCTCCAACCGTCTCAAGTCTTTTCTTGTCTAGTCCAGCAAAGAACGCGGATAGGAGGTCATCTATAATGCATAAGAATTTATCAAGCCAAGCAGAATGGATCGCTTACTTCTAACATCGGACTGCAAGTTCGAAAATACGTATTCGGAACATCCTTGCAAGAGTTGTTCGTTCAAAATCTTTGAAGTACCCCCAAGTGCAGTGGAACATAAGGAGAGGAACAAGCATGCACGGGTATCTGGAGAAATGAACCTGCAATGGTAAGTCAACGCAAACACATAGGATATTTTTTACTAACTCAAGCAAAATAGGAAAGCGCCCGAGTAAGACCTCCATGTCCCGGAAGAATTCGTTCTTCCCCGCAATAGGCTCGACCTTTACACTTGAATAGGCTGATGACATCTCATCGTTTTTGGCTTTGCCTTTCAGAGGAGTAATAGATGGTAAAAGGGCGGAGAGGGCTCGGTTAACTTGCTCACGGATGGACGGAAACACGGCTGGCACGTTTCGAAAGTTGTTGCAGACTGTAAGGATGAACGTGAAAGCTTCGATGCCTGCGTGGCATTTAAAACTGATGTCCTTATGCTCTGATGAATCGTCCTCGTATTTCGTCGCGGGAACGCTCTTCTGGGCGAGCTGGATGGCACTGGAAGTTAGGTCATCACCACTAAATACACCTATAGTCCAAAGTAAGGTGTAAATATGTGACAACGATTCCCATATTCTTGCCGTATCTGCATCAGCCTTAAATCGGTCGTGTTCGAGTAAGGCGACAATATCTGAGCGAAGGAGATCTAGCTGGGATTTAAGCCCCTCAACAGTCTCATCATGGTGTATGGAACCGAGTAGAGCGTCAATTACAATTATGCTGCCACAGGCGCTCTTGAGATCATTTCCGTAAGCTCGCAGCGACGAAGCAGACCCAGAGCCACCCTCAATATCACTTAGGAGGGCGGATAAGTAGAGTCGATGCTGTTCAAGCAAGCCGGAGATTTGTGATAGGGTCAATGAGCTCCTAAGCAATGGTGTCATAGCATACAAGAGTTCCTCGTCTTCCCAAACAGAAGATCTTCTATTGACTTTTCCCTGTCCTTGGTTCCCAGCGGATACGCGAGTAATACTCGCACCTTCACTGAGTTGCGTGTGCCATTTGGCTATGAAGCCAGCAAGATTCCGATTCCGAGCAAATACTTTCATGAGAGGGATTATGATCGATTGTTGAAAAGCAGTCCTCACGGTACCGCTGTGGCAGTAATAGTCATATTGAGTGAAAAGCCCTGTGAAGTCATGAGAACTTGGACGTTCCATAACGGAGCGAGGTATTCCCGTAAAGTCAAGATATTCAACCGGAAATGCCGAGATCTCTTTGAAAAGCAGTATTGAAAGATCTAAAGAGCTGTCTCCTAGAGCTATGATGTTGGCATTCGGTTTAGGGAGGAAAACATCAGGGTCCAATGCAATTAATCTCGCAACTAAAGGCCACCTAACCGTTCCGTTTTCGAGGAAAGATCTGAACATTCCAGAATGAAATCTGAAAATGTCCTCGAGGATAGTCGAATCCAGGGATAGGCTTTGACTGGCAATAACTCCAAGTAGGTCACATAAAGCTGCTATTGAGAGACCTGTCGCAGGAAACTTTGGCTGATGTAATGGGCATCCGGAGCATTCCACAAGGGCAATGAAGGCTGCCTGTATCCACGGCATTTCAGCGTTTTTCTTTTTCAGTGTGAGTCTCGGAGAGCATCGGATGGCTATTTCGAGTAGTTGCGGAATTGCACGAAAAAACGATTCGAGGCTTTTTGGTATAGATCCTGGAATTCGCTCTAGGCTCGCAGCTTGACTTAATTTAATGTACAAAGGATCCAGATAGCCCTGCAGCTTCTTCGCCTTGAGAGCTCCGAGGTGGTCTGAAGTATTCTCGGTGCTAGCTGTGTCTGCAAAAAACGCTATTCGAGCGGGTCCAAAAACATGTCTTGCAAATAACTGTTCCAGGAGCTGCACTGCCCTTCTCTGAGTGAGAGAGAAATTCCTCTTTTGATTTCCATGGCTTTCCCAATTCGAAAATGTATTTTCGTCCCTCACTAAATTCAATAATACAATCGTGGGAATCAGACACTTAGTGGAGAAATCATTGGCGGATGCTCCAGAGTCATCGTCAGGGTCAAGCGTCCTCAATTCCCATATTCTGAGAATGGAAGAGAGTCTGAGGCTATCATCGGGAGCACAAAAGACTGATTCTCCATCCTGCGGTCCATGTACGAGAATAGTATGAATTGCGTTCAGCCAAAACCTCAACAGTTTTGCAGCCTGCGCCGTTCGAACCCGGAGCACCATCTTCATATATTCTGCAACCATACACTGTTCTTCCCCGCCATTCGATCTTGTTCTTTCAATAATGGCTTCAAGGACTCTGGAAATAGCCGCGAAAAGATCATCTAGTCCAGCTCTCCCTAATGAAACCTTCTTTGTGAGAGTACTGTCTCCAGAAACAGGTCTCTTCCGTTTTCTCGACGGCTTCGGGTGCTCCTCCGCTGTGGCACTAGACTCTGAAACCTCCAGTCCAGAGAGAAGGTTTTGACAAGACACATTCTGTGGGACTCTATCATGTAATTCTTCCCCGAAATTCTCCTCCAAAGCTTTCTCCAGTATTCCAGGATAGTCAGCAGTTCTTAGTAGACTTGCAGCATTCGGTATAGGCACCAGAAGGATGGCTTGTTCTAGCAATTTCCATGCTCTTATATTTGCCCTAGCTTGAACTCCAATAACCTCTTTTGACTTCAGTTTGTCCAGTATCCACCGCAATACCCACCCAGCTCTAGCATGGTTCTGCGCTCTCTGAAGGTCTTGAGGCTGAGTTTTGGTGACACTTTCATACCAGCTACCTGGTAGTCTGATTATCTGCGCAGCTTGGCGTATCTGTTCGTTCAAGTCTCCAAAGCCCTTATCGAGGGAAAGAAGTCTTTGTAGCGACGGAGTAGTAATCGGCTACGAACAATTAGAATATTACTTGTTGTCAAGGTAAATAATCACTAACTTGAACCGTCGGGGCCATTCCGTCCACCGAAGAGCTTCGACAGCTCTTTAGTCTAGCTTCTCAGTCTCCACAGGTGGCGGTGATAAATTTGTTGTAGTTATTCTGAGAAAAGTTGCGCAGGGACCACAAACGCCAAGCATCCCAAACCTCAAACTTCCGTTAAGCAACGCTGAGGGATAGCAACACGTCACAGCTCTTCGATCAGCCCTCGAACTCCTCCATATACCCTTCTTGCCTGGTGCAATTTAATCAATTGACCGACATAGACACACTAGCCATGTCGGAGTCGTCTTCAACCACACCTACAGCGCCGGTCGCGCGGACAAGCCGGCCGATGAGCGAAGCTCTGCTGAATGAGAAGGTATAATTATCTTCATGGCCCTGTACAACCCAATTGAAGCACGTTAGCTTGCACAGGAATTTATCTTGCTGCTATTAATTAGCCAGCTAGCACACTGATGCACACTTTCAACAATACCTACAACCCGAGATATCTCACACGACTTTCCAGCTCATATTCATTTTCCTCATCTTGCATATCTGGCTACACAATCTATACAAGCGGACAATACTAACATCTTTTTAAAACGTAGTGGGATCGCTGCCTCTCCTCTATGCTCATTCGTTCCGGCCTGGGTCTATCATTCGGTATCGTCTTCTCCGTCCTCCTCTTCAAGCGCCGCGCATGGCCTGCATACGTCGGATTAGGTTTCGGCGCTGGACGAGCGTGGGAAGAATGCGATAGCGTAAGCCTACATTTATCACAGACGCCGAATGATCCAACGTCACTTTTTTTAAAGGCATAGAATTTCACATGCTAATGAGGTTTCACAATGTAGTCATTCAAGCACGCTGCGGCACCATCGAAGGATGGATTGCGAGTTCTGAGACCGTAGATGGTATAAAAACTTCCTAGAGCGGTCGCGATAATGGACAATCGAAAGAATGCGAAGCAGCTTTTGGGCAAGTCCAGGTTCGCTACATGGGAAATGTTGTACAGTAGGACATGGTTTTAGACAGCGAGGCAATTGAGCATTGTATATTTGGTTTAATTCGGGTCCGATTCTATGATCAAACAAATCTAGGAATCTGGTTGGCTAAAAAAATCTAGCGCCGCCCAAGATCTAGAATACGTCTCCCGCAAGCTCCATATCTAAGCAAGACAGAAAGATTTCTGGTCCGCTTCTTAAAACGGGTGCACATGTAATTCATGGAACGTTCGGCAATCAGTCGGTTATACATAGTTTTCTTAGATACATCCTGCTGTTATCGTCAATTATTCATTCCAAACGTATTTAAAAGACAATATGCTAACCCATTACACCCTTCACTTCATCTTCCGAATAGAAAATGCGAAGAAAATAATTCTTCAGTGATCACCTGCAAGTCTTAATCACAGCACAGACAAGCATTTCCTATTCTGTCCTAGCCGAATAAACGCGATGCCGTGTGTCGTCACGCCAACAACTGAGCTCAACGACCCTTAAATATCGATAATACGGCCAATATGACTTCCTTAGGACTCGTCCTTGATGCCCTCGACGCTGCGAATATTGATCGTCTCCGTCTTACTCTCGAGAAAATCTGCAAGCAGTCTGATGCCGCCCTACGCCTGGTCTGCAACGAGCTCCTTGTTAGAGAAAGTGACTTGGAGAAGCACAATAAGGAGAGCAATAGTGCCTATTTTAGGGGGAGTAAAGAGAAAGGCTCTAAAAACAGCGTTAATGGCACGTCCTTGAAGAGAAAGAGGGAGGAATACGTGGGTGTGCGGTACGCTACCTGCAAGCAATGCGAGCAAGAGTTCGACGCCACAGAGAACGGAGAGGAGAGTTGTGAATGGCATGACGGTATAGTTATGGTTTCGTCGCGTCAGCAGTAGCTCTCTAGCGCTGACTTGCTTCTAGGTGGACTTGAAATCGACTACGAGCACGATACTTGGGACGACTGGGACGAGCCTTGTCATGGAATAATGAATACAGACGAGAATCGAGAAGAGTATCCAGAGGGCTTCATTTGGTCCTGCTGCGAAAGGCGAGGGGATGAAGATGCTTGCAAGATTGGCAGGCATGTCGCGGAGGACATTCCAAAAAGAGCGCGTCCTCCTACACCTTCAGCACAATCTCCACCAAATGTACGACGATGCTTGCTATCCTCATCTAATTCTTGGATGATGACTTGCCTCGGGCCCAGTACAAAATCACACTAGAAGGCGTGGAATAGTAAGATTGTTGAAGCAATGTATTGCCAATTCCTTCAATGCTATCTCTCTCAGTATATTTTTTGAACCTGTCGTGAGGCTATGAGGTTTTTCGTATTAACTTCGAGCAGTATCACCTGAAATTACGGAGTGCCAATTACTAACATATCTAATTCTATGTCAATTAGCCTGTATTTCAGCGCACTCCGACAGAAACTGCTGAATCCCGAGACTCCAGCTGTTAAACTCTTTATTTTGAAGAACTCAAGTGGATGCTCAAAGGGAAAAAAGGTGCTCACTGAAACGCGGTTGTTTGCCTCTCGACCGATTATCTGGCACACTACCCCAAGTGTGATTTCCTTCCACTGCGGCCCAGGTGCAATGCCCTTGTCCAAGATTCGTTGTATATTCATCCAAGACCGATTCTGTACGCTACGTTACCAATAAATTTTATCAAGAGAATGTTGTATCCCTTCCCAAGTTGTTTTGTGTACACAGCTATCGATAAGAATCTAGCCAATAAGAGGCTCTCAATCAGCCCTCCGTGATGAGGACTGCACACACAACTAAGGCTGTTTGAATCCGTGATTTCTTTGTATATATCTATCTATAGGCTAGTCCTTGGTGTTGAGCTTTGCAAGGTGGTCCTTTTAGCCCGTGCAAACTAGATCTTGTGTGCAAAAGGGAATAGAACAAGCAGAACAACTGTACCTTGTCCTGGAAGTACGTTTAGGACGCTTCTCATTCTAACTACTGCGTGGTTTCCTAGTAGTGTTAATAGACAAGTCCGCTAGAGGCTTACGCTTAGTATAGTTCTTATTCCTAACCTTTTGACCGGCTTTAATGCAGGCAGAACATGCTTAAGGCTTCTGCTAAAGCCTTTTAATTCTATGTATATATATAGGGGCCCAGGACACCTCTTTTGTGTCCTTCCTAATGCGTCCTCTTCCTCTTGGTTTATTGCTACCTTGTAATTCCTTTAATAGGGTATATAAGAGGTCTTCCAGAATTATAGATATGTATCTTTACAGGTGCCTCTGGCTAAGCGTCAGCTTATATAATAAAAGAAGGTAACAGTTTCTAATAATTATATTAAGAAGGAATAAAAATAGCGGCCTCTAGATCTTTAAATAGATCTTTTAGGTGTTATAGTAGGACCGCAGCTGGTCTATCCCTTAACCCGCCGAAATTCGTCCACTCGGTATCGATAAGAACCAACCAATAAGATCAATGCAATTAAATTGTCGTGATGAGAAATATAAAGCCGTTGTAAAATCGGGCAGCGGCCACGGCTC
>Ga0307507_10000694_pt1 | contig 73729 bp, 49 predicted proteins | sample 7_EM_MG_FD_207223 | JGI IMG/M metagenome (GOLD analysis project Ga0307507, IMG submission 207223) | Populus trichocarpa ectomycorrhiza microbial communities from riparian zone in the Pacific Northwest, United States - 7_EM | ecosystem: Host-associated > Plants > Roots > Unclassified | place... | reverse complement strand
TATATTAATTGCGCATTAAGTATAAAATAAGCGTAATAAAATAAAGGCACTACTTGCTATAAATGCGCAATTAGCTGCACTGCGTTGTTGGTTTCTATTAAATGCGGCAGTATGCCGCACCTTAGTCAATACCATACGCTACACATTGTAGTGCGCGAAATGCGCATTTGGCCGCCAAATGCTGCCAAATGCTGCAAAAATGCTGGTAAATTTTTTCCTGACGCTAGGGTACCCTATAGGAGAAGGAACCAATAACCCTAAAGTAGGGAAGATATATTAGGAAAACAGATAGAGAAAGCAGAAAAAGAATAGTGCGGCGCTAGGGCCCAGGCCTATATAAAGGAGGAAGGAAAACGCGTAAGAGGCTAGCAAAGATAATAGCAAGGGAAAGAAAGGAGCTAAAGTAGAGCATAAAAGAGTACTGGAAAACCATCTACTGTAATACAATACTAGTTAGACCGACGCTAGAGAGACAAATGGGAGTTAAAGGTATAGAGGTAGACTTAGGCAAGGGGAACCTAAGCCGTAGCATAGGTAATACTATAGGGGGTAAATACCTAAGGGCTCCAAAAGGGCCTAACAAAGGCAGAAAATACAATAGCAACACTCTTAAGGACAGGAATAATAGGACTAAAAGATTAGCTTTACTAGGTGGGTGTCCTAGTAGGTAGCCTAAAGTGTAAATATGGCTAGCTAAGACAGACACTAAAATATATAATACTATTATGCCCCTTACGCACTGGCTGAGAAGCAATACTCTTAGTAGCTGGCATAGAAAACTATAATACACTACTCTTAATATAGAAAGGCCTCAAGGCGGCTACCCGGTGGCTTATTAGCCAAAATGTGCTAGACCAGTTCTGGGTTGCAAAGGAAATAGCAATAGAAGGCAAAGGGGCGAGTAATAGGCGCCCCCTAATAACTCTATAGGAGTAGAGTACAGTGTGTAATACTAGCGCGTCCGTAGGTTTGTTACGGCAGTAGTGGTTCCCAAGGAGGTCAAAAAGTAAGGTAGTAGAGCACCACTGGTGACTTGTAGGCGACTTGTAAGCGAGCCCCAAAAGGCAGGGAGACGGATTATGGGGTTTTCTCAAATAGAGTTTTCTCCCCATATATATATAAGGAGTAGTCCGCGTGGGCCTAACAGGGATCCAAATCAGACGTTAAGCAATGAATAATAATAATATATAGGTTAGGCTACTATTACTAGTTTAGTATTTGCATTTAATAGGTTAGGTTTAGATATGGTTATTTTAATCTTATTTGGAGGTATTGCTGTTAGGGTCTCTATTATAAGTGCCTTAATATTATAGAGTTCTTTATAGAGTGCTTCCATTAATCACTAATGCTGGGCTTTTAGTGCAGCTCGCTACTAAGCTAAGGTATCTGTAAAGGACTGTTATATTATAGTTAACTATTTCCTAACTAGGGATATAATACTCGTGGCTATTAAAAGGGATTTGGGTTCGTTTACCATTTTAATAGTAGTTGTTTTAATATAACGTAATATAAGGACGCGAAGAGGCTTTGGGGAAGATTTAAAGGAATAATATAAATTCTATCTAAATTTAAGGATATATAGCTCTTATAGAGTATAAGACGTTATATAAAGAGGAGAAAGGAATATAGGAAGCTTATAACTAAATATTTAAGGGTCTTAGCAGTAGACGCGTAGGTATAAGCGTACGCGGGTTTTAACAGGCTTTGACCAAATTCTATTATATTAGTGGAATTTGGTAGAATTTAATTAAGTCAGCGGAATTTAGCAGAATTTAGCGGAATTTAATTAAAGCGTTGGAATTTATCTATTAAGTGTTTCACCGAGACATTCCTACTAGAACTAGGCTAGTCCCGTTACAATCTATAAGAGTTAATTTATAAGGATACTTATATAGCGACTCTAGCAGCTAAGGTCTTTAGAGCTTTTACAGTAGTTATTATAGCATTTAATTTAAACGTTTGGTAGGGAGATACTACTAATATATTTATAAACAGCTTAATTAATAAAATATTCTATATTAAGTGTCCGGATGGATTTACTATTAAGGGTAAATATCTATTACTACGTAAAACTCTTTATAAACTTTAACGATTGACATGTTTTTAGTATAGTAACTTTAATCAGGAACTAATTTAATTGGGCTTAAAGCCTATTAGTAAAGAGCCGTGTCTTTACTATAATAATTGGCTAATTATATTCTTCTATATAGATAATATCTGTGCTATATATACTAAAGAGAACCAACTAAAGCTTTTAAGCTTTAAGAATACCCTTATAAAGAAGTATAAGATAAAGGTCCTAGGTAAACTATCCTAGTTTCTAAAAATTTAAGTCTTAAAAGATAGGAGTTAGAGGAAGCTGTAGCTCTATTATAACTCCTATATTAAAAAGATTGTTAATAATTTTTATTTAACTAATATACTCTCTATTAGTATACCTATAAGCACTAATAAGCTTCTACTAAACCTAGAGAAAGCTTTAAAATAGGATATCTACGTCTACTAGAGGATAATTAGATTACTACTTTATACAACCTATATTATAAGGCCTAATGCAGCTAGAGCTTTAAGTAATCTATTAGAATTCCTACGCAATCCCTTACCCTTATATAACGCCGCAGCTCGTTAAGCGATTACCTATCTATATTAGATAAGAACTCTTATAATTAAATACTTAGGATAGAATATAGGAAGTTAAGTCTTTATGGGAGTAAGTAATATAGCGTTTAGAGACGACTTAATAAGCAGATATAGTACGGAAGGATATTTATTCACCTTATTTAGGAGTTAATTAATTAGCGTTCTACTAAGTAGATATTAGTAACAAAGTTAAGTATAAAGGTAGAGCTTATGGCTTTATTATATATAGGCACGGAATTAATCTAGTAGAGTTGCTTCTTTAAAGAAATTGGATTAATTTTAGATAATAAACAAACGATTTACTATAATAATCTATAGATAATTTGACTACTTATAAAGGACGGACTAGAGCTATCTACGAAGCTCTAATACGTTAATATATACTACCACTAGCTATGTTAAGAAGTACGTAACGATTAAATTAAGATTAACTAGACGCCTACTGTAGTAATAGTAGCAGACGGCTTAACGAAAGCCCTGCTAAGGCAGAAGCATAAGATATTCGTTTATTAATTAAATTTGGTTAATATTAAGGAAAGGGTTTAAATTAATAAAGGCAAGCGAGGAGGAAGATATGGGGTATATTTAACTTAATACTATACTAAGACCCGCGATGCAGCCTTGACCTATAGAGGCTTAAAGCTGGGGGGGGGGGTGTTAATGTAAGCCTTGTGATAGGCTCCGCACCACCCAGCCACGGCATAAACCCCAAAAGGTAAGCGAGTGACTAGCAAGATGCCAGGTACAGCTGTGCGGAACAATATATATAGGCGAGGTGACTTCGTCACCTAGCGGTTAATCTATTACCCTGCTCCTGTTCTAGTTACCTATTATTAAACTGAATCAGATTTCCTTACTACCGTCTTACTACTGTCTTGGTCAACGACTCGGTCACCAACTCAGTTACCAACGTAGTCTACTGCCCCTTCTTCCTTATATATATATAGAGGCTATAGAGCAGGGGTCCCAATAATATTTATATCCATTGCTTCTTAACGATATATTCATTCATAAGCAATGATAATAATTGGATATTTTAAGATCCTTATAAATGAATATCCATAAGCTTATAAATATATATAGGAAAGTTAAAGCCTTATAGTGTATATATAGTATCAATTATACGCTCTACATTCTAATATATACGTAAGAGTAAAATTTTTAATACTTGCCCGCAGATGCTTCCTTATTACAATATTATTTAACTACCCCCCTAATACTAACCATAATCTCGTAATATGGCTTCCCCTACTTTAGAATCTCTTTTTATTAACTCCGATAGTAATTCTAATACTTAGTCTAAATTATCTAAGCTTAATAGCAAACTATTTAAAGATCTAACCGCTAATAATAACTCTAACGCGTTATCCTCTATTAAATCCTCTACTAAATCCTCTTCTTAATCTCCTAACCAACCCTCTAAGAAACAAAGAGTTTAGGCTATAAATACTTGGGCTCTTGCGCATAAGCCTATTACAAACAAGCTGCATACAAATAGTAGTAGGAGGTGATATTAGTACTATAAACAATGCGTATTTTAGCGCGATATGGTTACTACTAATATACATGTTACGGACAGCTTAAGTACGATGTTACAACTACTTAGAGAAGAGTCGGCGGAAGCTAGTTAGTTAATATAGGCACGGTCCAGGATGGATCCGGTGGAACCATATGACGAGGAATAGTAGCTGAGGCTACATAATATAATCTACATAATCTGTGTGATCTGTGTAATCTATACAGAGTGTATAGAGCACACGTACCTTACGGAGCGAAGGGGTTTCTTAGGCGTACGATTATGTATTTAAAGGACCACAGTCCCTACCTAGATAGTTCCCTCTTTATAGTAAATCTCAGAATACAATTGGAGTTAATCTATTAGGCAACCACTCCACTAGTTGTTATTACGTTATTAACTTATTTATATCTATATACCCGGCCCAATAATAGAACCTACCGTAGTTCTTACTACAAGGTTCCGTTATATATTTACTACTAAGGTTACGGTATTAAACAAAGTTAAACAATATACCACCTAAAGCACCAGTTATAATGCTATTAACGGCAATAACTACCTTAGGATTAGGAGACACCAGTATAGCAGATATAGACTTATAAGTAGTTACAAGAGGTTAGTTATAGGAAATGGTTAATCGCTTATTAGATAATAGTAGGATACTTAGGGAACGCATTAATAGAATTGGCGTAGTAAAGGTTAAGTTACCGTTAATTAAACAATTCTTAGGAGAAAGGTTAAAACTTAAAGGATTCCTTATGTAAATGCACTTTAAGGTTATGCAGGAAGAAGTAAAGTTAGCAATACCTATAGATTAGGTAGCGTATATAGGGTTATTCTTAACAGGAAGAGTACTGGAATAGTTTAAACCTTACCTCACAGAAATATAGGTTAGTGGTATAACAACTACTAACCAAGACATACGATTTATATTTACTAGTTGGAACGGGTTTATAGAGAGACTAATATAGATATTTAGAGACCTAGAAGTATTAACTACAGTAAAACGGAAGCTTTAAAACTTAGTACAACGTTTTTTAGTAATTAAGTACACGACACAGTTTCAGACACTTATAACACAGGTTAAGTGGAACAATAAGGCACTTATGGCATAGTATAAACAGGGACTTAAGGCTAAAGTCCAGGACGTAATTATCCTAATAGAAGATGCGGAAAGTCTATAAGACTTAATAGATTAGTTAATAAAGATTAATAATAGGATCTATTAAAGGGAACAAGCTAAGAAAGAGCAAAATAGAGTTATATAGTTATATAAGGCGTAGAGCACGTATTAGTAAACACAGAGCTAAAAACTATAGAATGGCGCAAAGCTAATGGACCTAAGCGGTACTAAAGAATCTAAGAGATAAATAAAGAAACCATAGAAACCTAGAGGTTAAGGATTAAATAAATATAGGACTAGGGAGCAGAGGCTAAACCAGGGATCTTAGCAGCAGAAGATGTTTAGGCGGACTCTATAATAAAAAAAATAGTTTAAAGATAGAGCTTACATAAATTGCGGAAAATAAGGTTATTTCGCTAAAGACTATAGAGGTAGTTAGAGTAACCACGCAGTAAAGGGCACTAGGTTGTTAGAGTATAATAATACAGACATAGAGATATTACGCGGGACCAAGGAGTGTTCAATTAAATATTTTATATTTTATTATAATAACGCATACTAAATTTATAAGAACGCTAAGTATAGCACAAGCTATTAGCCGCAAGAGCTAGAGTTAAGAGGACTTAAAGGAACTAGAGTGTTAGATAAAGAATAAAATTAACTCTATAAGCTAGATTAAGATATTAAAGTAATATATAGATAAAGATTGGTAACAATAACAATAGAGTTAGAGTACTTATTAGTTAATAGCGATAAGGAAGAAAAAGAGGCTAACTAAAAGCACTTATACCTTAGTAACGCAACAGAAGTAGAGACTAAAACCACTACAGAACGCGGATTAGTAATGGGTATCATAACACCATTAAATACGGCATCCATCGCTTTATAAAATAGAAGGAGTAATATCTAGAGATAATTAAGCAAGCAAACAACTGCTAGTGCTAGCTCACCATTTATAAAAGGTAAAAGGCCATAGGTCTAAGATTCTTATAAAGAGATAAGGAAAGCTCTAGACTTATAAGACGCAATAAGGATAGCTTAAGAACCCACAATGAACAAAAACTAATAGGAAAGAGCAGCAACTTAGTTTAGTAATAAATAAATAAGTATAGGACGCAAGTTTAAGAACCATAAATTTAGGGAATAAGTAAGAACATTATTAGGAAGCCAAGATTTCAAAAAATAAATAAGGACCATAACAGTTCTAGGTAAATATAGTATTTAGCCTAAAGATTAAAAAGTTAATACTAAAATTAAGAAGTAAAACAACTTTAAGGATCTAGCTACAAGACGCAGAAAACAGGAAACTATAGATAAATTTAGATAAAGAATTATTATATAGCAAGAGCAAAAGCTAGATAAGAGGTTAGCTATACTAGGTTATATAAAGGATAGAGCACCTATATAAAGAGTTACTAATAGACCTAGTGTAGGGACGCCTAGAGTAAAATAGTTGGATAAACTGGAACAAGAAGAGGATCTAGATATTCTAGTTAGGTTTAAAGAAAGACACACTAAAGGATATCACGACATAGTAATAATAAGGTACTTTCTTATAGACAGACTATATATACTAAACTAGTTATACGGAAAGTAGTATAGGCAACAACACAACGATAAATAGGAAGACTTTTATATATAGCTAGATAAAAAAGTTGTCCAAAACTAACCCATTACGGAAAAACGCATAAGTTATATTAAAGGAGCGTTAATTATAACGTTAAGGAACCTAAAAGAAGGATCCAGGGACTAGAGAGGAGAATAACAAATCTTAGTACCTATAGCGGAAATACTAGGGGTTAGGTTAACTAGGTATTGGTTTAAACTTAAAGATAAAGACAAGCCAAAAGTTAACCCAAGTTACCTAGCACACTATATATTATTATAGATAGCTTATATGGATAACGTGTATAACATACATAGAGTACCAAAGGACAAAAACCAGAAATACCTAGTAAGGAGGTATTAGGCACCAGAGGAAAAACGGTTTAGAGACGCTAAGTATATATATAGATAGCACCTAGTAGAAGTATAGAGTTAAGGGGACCTAATACTTTAACCCAGAAGATTCCTTATAGAAGAATACCTAGACGGATAATAGTGGTGGGACTACTTAGAGAATACTTATCCATAGTATATAGAGAAAAAGAAATAAACTAAGTATTAGCTAAAAGTAAATTAAGTATAAATAGGATCTAGCAGCCAATAGTTAGGAAAAGGGGAGGCCTACGGAACCAGAGGGAACTAGTAGTAGAGCCTTAGACCCTTAAAGGAATTTAAGGACAACACCTAAATTTAAGAGTTAAGTAGTAAGATTAGCAGTTTGAAGTATTAGTAGATAGTAGAGCAATAAGAAACCACGTATTACTAGTAGTAGTAGAAAGAATGGGGTTACCATATAGACAAAAGGAACATCTATATCTACTTACAACAATTTTAGGAGATTAGATAGCCTATAGAGGAGGTATTATTAATCTTAAAACAGGACCTATTTAGTTAACTATTAAAGGGAGACCAGTTAGAATGTCTTTCAATATCTTACCGTTAGGAAAAGACAAGGCGATACTAGGAATGCCTTAGTTATAGAAATATAATCTAAAGATTAATTAGATTACCAGTTAGGTCAATATTAGGGATACTTAACGACGCAAGATATAACAGTAAACTAAGTTAGTATAGTACTAAGTTAGAGTAACATACGAGGAGACTAAGTGAGGCTTAAGTTATATACTAAAGAAATACCATAAGTATGGCAAAAAGTTATAGTCACCAGAAAGTGAAAAGCTGTTAGAGTATATAGTATGGGACTATAAGATAGAATTAGAAGAAGGAACTAGTCTAAGGTTCTTTCCAATCTATAAACTCACTAAAACCAAGTTAGTGGCACTTAAGGAGTTTATCTAGGAAAACTTACGAAAGGAATACATTAGACTATTGCAGTTATTAGCAGGATATCCAATACTGTTCATCCTAAAGAAAAACGGAAAACTTAGGATGTGTATAGACTATAGACAGTTAAACAGCATCACTAGAAAGGATAGGTATCCTTTACCCTTAATTAGCGAAATCTAAGATAGGATAGGCAACGCAAAGGTCTTTATAAAGATAGATCTAAGGTAGGCATACTATTAGATTAGAATTAAGAAAGGCAATAAATAGAAGGCAGCCTTTAGGTCAAAGAAAGGACTATATAAGCCATTAGTTATGCAGTTTGGGCTTATAAATATACTAGCAACGTTCCAGAAGCGAATTAATAGTGTATTAAGAGAACACCTTAATAAGTTTATTATGGTATACCTTAACGATATTATTATCTACTTAGAGAGTAAGAAAGAACATAAGGAATACGTTAAGTAGGTCTTAAAGAGATTATAAGAAGAATAGATGCCAGTAGCTATTAAGAAATGCGAGTTCTTTATAAGAAAGACTAATTTTGTAGGATTTATTATTAAACTAGAAAGAATCAGTATAGACCCAAAGAAAGTTAAAGCTATAGTAAGTTGGTAAGAACTAGAGAACGTTATATAGTTAAAATCGTTCCTAGGGTTTTGCAACTACTATAGGAGGTTTATAGCACAGTGGTTAAAAAGTATTAAGCCATTTACACGGTTAACAAAGAAAGAGGAACCGTGGGTTTAGGGTAATAAGTAGAAGAAGCTGTTCTAAGAACTTAAAGAGTTGTTTACCTAGGAACCAATCCTTAAAATCTACTAACTAAAGTTAGAGACGGTTGTTAAGACAAATGCATTAGACTTTGCACTAGGAGTATACTTACTATAGAAGCATTAGAACGCATAGCACCCAGTAGCGTATTATAGTTAGAAGATAACACTACTAGAACTAAACTATAACATCTATAATAAGGAGTTATTAGGTATAGTTATAGCATTAAAAAAATAGAGAGCATTCTTATAAGGTATAAAGAAACCGTTTATAGTTAAGACGGACTATAAGAACCTTATAGGGTTCCTAACAACAAAGGAACTTAATTAAAGACAGGTTAGATGGGCGGAAATGCTTATAGAATACCATTTCGAAATTTAGTATACTAAGGGTATAGATAATGCACGAGCAGACGCTTTAAGCAGGAAGGCTAAACTATAAAATAATAAAAAGCTGTCAGGGGCTTTATTGCGAAAGAATTAGAATAGATTAATTAGGTATAATTACCTAAGGATCGCAGCAACTAGAGAAAGTCAGGTCCACAAATTACCAGAGAGTAATTAGATATAGAAGATCTAAAAAGTATAGGCAAAGGATCTAGATACAGAATAGTATAAAAATAGAAAAGTAACCTATATTCCAAGGTCTATTGCAAAAGAGTTTATTAAGTTATTCCACAAGGGACTAACTTAAGGACATAACGGAGCTATAGGCTTAGTGTTAAGACTTTAAGAGGAATATATTGTTTAAGGAATCTGGGGACTAGCAAGATAAGTTATAAGAAAATATCTAGATTGCTAAAGAAATAAACTAATAAGGTATAAGCTATATGGAGGGCTATAACCTATTAAAATACCAGAAAGACCGTGGGAGATTATATTATAGGACTTTATTATTAAGTTACTAAAGTTAAAAGATCCTATTACAGAGCAAGATCACGACGCGATCTTAGTAATAATAGACAAGCTTATAAAGTAGGGATACTTTATAGCATATATAGAAGAAATGTCAGCAGAGGATGTCACTAGAATTTATATTAAGGAAGTGTTTATAAAACACGGAGCACTAAGCAAGATTATATTAGATAGAGATCTAAGATTCATAGCAGTATTCTAGGAGGTGTTTTTGGTAGAATAAAGGGTTCGCGCAGCAACCTCTACAGCGTATTATCCGCAGACGGACGGATAAATAAAAAGATTAAACTAGACACTAGAACAGTATTTAAGGCACTATATTAATCACGCATAGAACAATTAGGTATTGTTACTACTAGTTATATAGTTTACATATAACGTAATACCGCAAGAAGGAACAAGGATATTACTATTTAAGGCGAATTACAGGTACAAGCCAAGATTGTTATTATCGCTACGTTAAGCAAAGAAAATAAGTAGCACAGCTAAGCAAAGAATAGAGACTTTAATAAACCTTTATACAGACCTTAAAGAAACAGCTAAACTAGTATAAGAGTGAATAAAAAGGTACTATAATACTAAGAGATCTAAGGGACCAGATCTTAAGGAGGGAGATAAAGTATGGCTACTATATAAAAAATTTAAGAGTTAACAACTAAGCAAGAAGTTAGACCATATTAGACTAGGACCTTTTAAAATTATATAAAAGATTTTATTGGTCACGTATAAACTAAACCTACTAGCTAAAATAAGAATTTACCCTATATAGCATGTTATAATGCTAGAACCAGCATATGGGAGTATTAAACTACCAGTCTATAAGGCAGACACGTATAGAGGGCAAGAAGAAGATAAATGGTAAGTTTTAAAGATTATTAGTTATAAGGACGTTAATAATAAAACGTAATACGAAGTAAAGTGGATAGGCTATAGTAAGACTACCTAGAAACTATTAAGTAACTTAGAGAACGCTATAGGAAAGGTATAGAAGTATTAGAAGAAAAGGGGTTAGACAGTATTAATAAAGAGGGATTACTAAAGAATAAGTTACCTAAGGGGGACCTAAGAGGAGCAATTGCCAAGCTACTTAGAGTTGTTTCCCTTATAGAAGGAAAGTCCGTCCTTTTATTACCTAGCTTAGATAAGCCCTATTAAATAAGTTTCCACTCCTTAGAATAAACCTTCTTGCGAACACGTTTAAGGCGTTAAAAACAAGCATAAGCTAGACACTAAGCTTTAAGGATATATATGGACTCTTTTAAGATATATTAAACCTTAAGCAGCGTAGAGGCTAGCTTACCGTTAAGCTTCTTAGTAGTAGATTAAATATAAGACCCTATAATAAGTTACTTAGGGAACCTAAAGACTACTAAGAGTTATAGGACGCGTATACTTAGCATTAGAGATAGAGCGAACGTTACAGGACAATTAAATATTTGCTTTAGTGCACTCTAAGCAAAAGAAAGGTTGTTAAGACAAAGGACTCGCTAGCGCAATATAGACTAACCCCTCTTTCGCATAACAAAAACACGGAGACGGCATTATCTTACCTAGAGATAGTATTGTAGCAACGGTACGAGACCGACGAGCTATAGAAGAAGAAGAGGATGCTTTAGGTATAATAAGTAAGGATATTAACCAGATTAATTAAGCGGACATTATACCTCTAGTGGACAACTTAGAGATATTAGGAATCTTTAAGGACGAAGATAAAGAAGAGGGAGATGGTATTACGGACAGCTTAAGTATAATATTATAACTACTTGGAGAAGAGTTGGCGGAAGCTAGTTAGTTAATATAGGTACGGTCTAGGATGGATCTAGTAGAACTATATAACAAGAAATAGTAGCTGAGGTTATGTAATATAATCTACATAATCTATATAATCTATATAATCTGTATAGAGTGTATAGAGCATACGTACCTTATAAAGCGAAGGGGTTTCTTAGGCGTATAATTGTGTATTTAAAGGACTACAGTCCCTACCTAGATAGTTCCCTCTTTATAGTAAATCTCAGAATACAATTAGAGTTAATCTATTAGGCAACTACTCCACTAGTTATTATTATGTTATTAACTTGTTCACATCTATATACCTAGCCCAATAATAGAACCCACCGTAGTTCTTACTACAAGGTTCCGTTATAATACATACTTATCTACTTAAGGCTTATAGTGTAGTTATTAAGGAAGAGGACTTAGTTATTAAGCGGGCTACAAGATAAAGCCTTTAAGGCTTATTTTATAAGTAAGGGCAACTCTATATCTAGAAGCTTAAGAAGCAGAAAGAACAAATACTAAGAGAGAGCTTTAATCCTATAAAAATACGCGACGCTCTTATATAACTAATTATTACTCGCAATCTACTATATAAGGCAGTAACTTGGCTAGAGCTTTAATCGCTTCTTCTCTTAATAAACTACACCTGCAAGGAAGCGCTAATTAACTCTAGTAGTATTATACCTAAGATGATTAATAAGTCCTTCCTTTTTAATAAAGCGATCCTTAAGTAGAAGTTGGTTTCCTCTCTTACACTAATACACCTCTTAATTAATGCGTAGACGTCGCCAAACTAGAAAACTTTTATCGCGATCTGCGCTCACTTTATTAAAAGTACGGGCGTACTAAGGAAGGCCTTACTTGCTCTACCCTACCTCCCTAATAAACACGGCGGTAACAAACAGGTAGAAGTCCTTTAGTAAGTCCTTAAAAATTACAAACTACTTAGCAGGATTGGCTACTGTATAGGCAATAATTACGGTAGTAATAATAGGCTTCTATAGAGGCTTTTTATAAGACTTAAAGAAGAAGAAATAGAGGCCTAATATAACGTATAATAATATTACATTCGCTGCTACGGGCATATATTTAATATTGCCGTATAAGCTTTCTTCTTTTCTAAGGACAAGGAACCTATTAATACTACCTTTAAAGAAGCTCGCAAAAAGCTTAAAACAGAGTTAGATCTTAAAGACGATTAGATTAAAGAGATTCTTGCTAAAAGGTTTAAAAAAGGGAAGGCTAGCAAGTTTACTTATTGTAAGATCGGTCCTCTAGGCAAGATATATAACGTTATTATATATATTCAAAGCTCTACCGCTTACTACAACCACTTTATTACAATTGCTTTAAGGGCTATTCCTATAGATAATAATATGTGGTAAAACTCGTAATATAATATAATTATAGTGGCTCTTAAATTAAAAGGCGTAATTAGTAAATACCAGGAGAAGTATCTTAAGGAGTTTAATAAGGAGAGTATCCTTAATGCGACTAATTGGAAGGCTCTTAAAGATATTAGAGACTTTCTTTAGCCCTTTAAGAGAGTTATAAAAGAAATAGAAGGCAATAAAGCTACCCTTAATAAGGTGCTTTTTATAATAGATTTTATAGTAGAGCACTTTAAATTAGCTCTTTAAAAGTACGTTACTAATTAGAAGCTATATAACTATATACGCATTAGTTAGCACACCTTTAATAAATACTACCTTAAAACCAACGAAGTAACTATATACAGCACAGCCTTACTATTAGCTCCTTACTAAAGGAAGGCCTATATTAATTATAATTAGAAACTCGCTTAAAGGAAGCCCATAGTTAATATAGCTTAAAGACTTTGGGTAAAGAAGTATAAGAATAAGTATATAGCTAAGGAGGGAGAGGAGGCCACTAATTGCAATTTTAAGCTTAATAAGTACAATCTTTAGAGTAGGAAGTAGATAAGTCTTAATTTAATTAAGGACGAGTTTAATTACTTTATTAACACCTCCCCTATAAATCTTCCTGCTAATACAACTGCCCTTAATTAGTGGCTTAATCTAAGCAATTACGTAATATACCCATCGCTCTATTGTATAGCAATAGATATTCTATCTATACTACCTATATTGGCTAAGCCAAAACGTATTTTCTTAAAAGCGTGGCGAACGATTACTTGGTAGCGCATAAGGCTTAGGCTAGTTAATATTAAGCGATTAAAGTGTTTAAAGTTATAGGTAAGAGAAGGGATTATATTAGGCTAAAGGAGAGAACAGCTAGTAAGAAATAGGGGGGGGGGGGTAAATATAATGGAACCTTATAGCAGGAATTATAGTGGGTTCTGTTAATAGGCTAGGTATATAGGTATAAACAAAATCAATAACGTAATAATAACTAGTGGAGTGGTTGCCTAATAGATTAACTCTAATTATATTCTAAAATTCACTATAAGGAGAGAACTATCTATAGTAGGGACTAAGGTCCTTTAAATACACAACCGTACTCCTAAGAAATCCTCTCTTATATATAAGGTATATATTATACGTGTTATATATAGCGTACACTACGTACTCCCTATATACTGCATATAACATTATATAACTTTGCTTACTATTCCTTATTATATAGTTCCACCAAATCTATTCTAAACCATACCTATATTAACCAACTAGCTTCCGCTAACTCCTCTCTAAGTAGTTATAACATTGTACTTAAAGCGTCCGTAATACTATCTCCCTCCTTTTTATCTTTGTCCTTAAAGATTCCTAATATCTCTAAGTTGTCTACTAGAGGTATAATGTCCGTTTAATTAGTCTGGTTAATATTTATACTTATTATAGTTAAAGCTCCTTCTTCCTTATAAGCGCAGCGCCGTACTCACACTATGGCTGCTATACTGTTGCTTAATAAGATAATGCCGTCTCTATATTCTTGTTGCGTAAAGGTGGGGTTAGTATATATTACGCTAGTAAGTCCTTTGTCTTAACAACCCTTATCTTACTTGGAGTGTACTAAAGCAAATATTTAATCGTTCTACAATATTCGCTCTATTTTTAACGCTAAGTATACGTGTCTAATGACTCTTAATAGTCTTTAAGTTCCCTAAGTAACTTATTATAGGGTTTTATGTTTAATCTACCACTACAAAACTTAACGGTAAGCTCTTAAGCGCCTTAGATAAGCTTTATTATTTATAAAAAGCGGAGCAGGAGGCTATAACTACTTAACAGCGTACCCTTAAAGCCTATTTATCCACTTCTACCTATCTTCTTTGTCTTAAATATATTTGTAAGAAGGTCCGTTCTAAGGAATAGAAACTTGTTTAATAGGGTTTATCTAAGCTAGGTAACAAAAGGATTAACTCTCCTCCTATAAGGGAAATAACTCTAAGTAGCTTAGTAATTACTCCTCTTAGGTCCCCCTTAGGCGATTTATTTTTTAGCGATTCCTTTCTGTTAATATTACCTAACCTACTTTCTTTTAATACTTCTATACCTTTCCTATAGCATTCCTTAGGTTGCTTAGTAGTTCCTAGGTAGTCTTATTATAGCCTATCTACTTTACTTTATATTATATTTTATTATCTATATCCTTATAACTGATAATCTTTAAAACTTGCTATTTATTTTCTTCTTATCCTTTATATATATCTGCCTTATAAACTAGTAGCTTAATATTTCCGTATACTAGTTCTAGCATTACAATATACTATATAGGGTAGATTTTTATTTTGGCTAGTAGGTTCAACTTATATATAACTAATAAAATTCTTTACTTAACTTTAAAAGGTCCTAGTCTGACATAGTCTAACTTCTTACTTAGTTATTAACTCTTAAAGTTTTTATATAGTAGCTATACTTTATCCCCCTCCTTAAGATCTGGTCCCTTAGATCTCTTAACATTATAGTACCTTTTTATTTATTTTTATACTAGTTTAGCTGTTTCTTTAAGGTCTATATAAAGATTTATTAACATCTCTATTCTTTACTTAGTTATACTACTCATCTTTTTTGCTTATTGTGGTAATAATAATGTTCTCGGCTTATACCTATAGTTTGCCTTAAATAGTAATGTTCCCATTCCTTTTTATAGTGTTGCATTATATACAAACTATATAACTAGTAGTAACAATACCCAATTATTCTATATATGATTAATATAATGCCTTAGATACTGCTTTAGTGTCTAGTTTAGTCTTTCCATTTATCCGTCCGTCTATAGATAATATACTATAGATATTACTGCGTAAACCCCTTATTCTGCCAGAAATACTTCCTAAAATGCTGCTATAAATCTTAGATCTCTATCCAATATAATCTTATCTAGTGCTCTATGTCTTATAAACACTTCCTTTATATAGATTCTAGCGATATCTTCTACTAATATCTCTTTAATGCATGCTATAAAGTATCCCTACTTTATTAGCTTATCTACTATTACTAAGATTACGTTATAATCTTATCCTATAATAGGATCTCTTAACTTTAATAACTTAATAATAAAGTCCTATAATATAACCTCCTATAGTCTTCCTAGTGTCTTAATAGGTTATAGCCCTCCATACAGCTTATACCTTATTAGTTTGTTCCTTTAGTAATCTAAATATTCCTTTATAACTTATCTTACTAGTCCCTAGATTCCTTAAATAATATATTCCTTTTAAAGTCTTAATACTAAGCCTATAGCTCTATTATGTCCTTATATTATTCCCTTGTGGAATTCCTTAATAAATTCTTTTATAACAGACTTAGGTATATACGTTACTTCTCTATTTTTATATTGCTCTAAGTCTAGATTCTCTACCTATACTTTTTAGATCTTCTATATCTAATTACTTTTTAGTAATTTATAGATCTAACTTTCCTTAGTTGCTATAATCTTTAAATAATTATACCTAATTAATCCGTCTTAATCCTTTTGTAATAAAGCTCCCAATAGCTTTTTATTGCTTTATAGTTTAGCCTTTTTACTTAAAGCATCTATTTATACATTATCTATACCCTTAGTATACTGAATTTTAAAATGGTATTCTATAAGTATTTCCGCCCATCTAACCTGTCTTTAGTTAAGTTCCTTTGTTATTAGGAATCCTATAAGGTTCTTATAGTCTATCTTAACTATAAATAGTTTTTTTATGCCTTATAAGAACGCTCTCTATTCCTTAAGTGCTATAACTATACCTAACAACTCCTTATTATAGATGTTATAGTTTAACTCTAGTAGTATTATCTTTTAACTATAGTATGCCACTAGGTGCTATCTATCTTAATATTTCTATAGGAAGCACGCCCCTAATATAAAGTCTAATACATCTATCTCTATAACCATCTCTAGCCCTAGTTAATAGATCTTAAGAACTGGCTCCTAGGTAAATAACTCTTTAACTCTTTTAAATAGTTCTTATTATTCCTTCCCCTATACCTATAGTTCTTCTTTCTTTATTAACTGCGTAAATGGCTCAATATCCTGTAACTACTATACTATAAACCTTCTGCAGTAATTACAAAACCCTAGGAATAATCTTAACTATATTACATTCTCTAGTTCTTACTAATTCACTATAGCCTTAATCTTTTTTAGATCTATACTAAGTTGGCCTAGTTTAATAATAAATTTAATAAAATTGGTTTTCCTAGTAAAGAACTCGCATTTCTTAATTACTACTAGCATCTTTTCTTCTTATAGTCTCTTTAAGACCTATTTAACATATTTTCTATATTCTTCCTTACTTTCTAAGTAGATAATAATGTCGTTAAGGTATACTATAATAAATTTATCTAGGTGTTCTCCTAATACACTATTAATTCGCTTTTAGAACGTTGCTAGTGCGTTTATAAGCCCAAATTGTATAACTAATAGCTTATATAGTCCTTCCTTTAACCTAAAGGCTGCCTTCTATTTATCGCCTTCCTTAATTCTAATCTAGTGGTATGCCTATTTTAGATCTATCTTTATAAAGATCTTTATATTACCTATCCTATCTTAGATTTCGCTAATTAAGGGTAAAGAATACCTATCCTTCCTAGTGATACTGTTTAACTATTTATAGTTTATATACATCCTAAGTTTTCCGTTTTTCTTTAGGATAAACAGTACTGGATATCCTACTAATAACTATAACAGTTTAATATATCCTTTTTATAAGTTCTCCTAGATAAACTCCTTAAGCGCTACTAACTCTATTTTAGTAAGCTTATAGATTGGAAAGAACTTTAAACTTATTCCCTCTTCTAATTCTATCTTATAGTCCTAAGCTATATACTCTAATAGCTTCTCACTTTCTGGTAACCATAACTTTTTTCTATACTTATAGTATCTCTTTGGTATATAACTTAAGCCTCACTTAGTCTCTTTATATATTGCTCCGACTTGATACCATACCAACTTGGTTTACTATCACACTTTATATTATTATATATCCTTAATATTAACCTAACCTATAACCTAATCAATCTTTAGATTATACTCCTGTAACTAAAGCATTCCTAGTATTACCTTATCCTATCCTAATAGTAGGATATTAAAAGATATTCTAACTGGTCTCCCTTTAATAGTTATCTAAATAGGTCCTGTTTTAAGATTAATAATACCTCCTCTATAGGCTATCTAATCTCCTAAAATTATTATAAGTAGATATAAGTGTTTCTTCTGTCTATATAGTAACCCTATCCTTTCCACTGCCTTTAGTAATATATGGTTCCTTATTACTCCACTATCTACCAATGCTTTAAACTGCTAATCTTACCACTTAGCTTATAAATTTAGGTATTGTCCTTAAATTTCTTTAAGGGTTTAAGGCTTTAATACTAGTTCCCTCTAGTCCTATGCGCCTCCCCTTTTCCTAACTATTAGCTACTAGATCCTGCTTATATTTAGTCTAACTTTAGCTAATACTTAGTTTGTTTCTTTTCCTCTATATACTATAGACAAGTATTCTCTAGGCACTCCTACCACTATTATCTATCTAGGTATTCTTCTATAAGGAATCTTCCTGGTTAAAGTATTAAGTCTCCTTAACCTTATACTTCTACTAGGTGCCAACTATGTATATACTTAACATTTCTAAACCGTTTTTCTTCTGGTGCCTAATATATTCTTACTAAGTATTTCTGGTTCTTATCTTTTAGTGCTCTATGCATATTACATATATTATCTATATAAGCTATCCATAATAGTATATAATACGCTGCATATTTTAGGTTAACTCTTAGTTTATTTTTATTTTTAAGTTTAAACCTATACTTAGTTAACCTAACCACTAGTATCTCTGCTATAGGTACTAAGATTTATTACTTACTTCTCTAGTCCCTAGACCTCTCTTCTAGGTTCCTTAACATTATAATTAATGCTCCTTTAATGTGACTTATGCGTTTCTCTATAATAGGTTAGTCTTAGACAACTTTTTTATTTAGCTATATATAAAAATCTTCCTATTTGTCATTGTGTTATTACCTATACCACTTTCCATACAGCTGGTTTAGTGTATATAGTCTATCCGTTAGAAAGTACCTTATTATCGCTACATTATAATATCCTTTAGTATATCTTTCTTTAAACCTAGTTAGAATATCTAGATCCTTTTCTTATTTTAATTTATCTAACTATTTTACCCTAAGTGTCCCTGTACTTGGCCTATTAGTAACTCTTTATATAGGTGCTCTATCCCTTATATAACCTAGCATAGCTAACCTCTTGTCTAGCTTCTACTCTTACTATATAATAATTCTTGTTCTAAACTTATTTATAGTTTCTTGTTTTCTGCGTCTTGTAGCTAGATCTTTATAGTTGTCTTACTTTTTAATCCTAGTATTAACTAATTAATCTTTAGGCTAAACACTACGTTTACCTAGGATTGCTAATGTTCTTATCCATTCCCCAAACTTATAGTTCTTAAACTTGCGTCCTATACTTATTCATTTATTACTAAACTAAGTTACTACCCTTTCCTATTAGTTTTCGTCCGTTATAGGTTCTTGGGTGTATCTTATCTTATCTTAAGAATCTTAAGCTTCTCTTATCTCTTTTTAAGAATCTTAAACCTATAGCCTTTTACCTTTATTAAGTAATAAGCTAGCACTAGCAGTTATCTACTTACTTAGTTTCTTCTAAATATTGCTCCTATTGTCTTATAAAGCGATAGAAATCGTATCTAATAGTGTCGCTATACCCATTACTAAACCTCACTTAGTGGTGGTCTCAGTCTCTACTTCTATTACGTTTTTAAGGTTTAAATGCTCCTAGTTAGCCTCCTTTTTGTCCTCATTACTATTAATTAATAAGTACTCCAACTTTATTATTATTACTACTAATCTTTATCTATATATTACTATAACATCTTAATCTAGCTTATAGAGTTAATTTTATTTTTTATCTAACTCTCTAGTTCTTTAGAGTCCTTTTAACTCTAGCTCTTACGGCCAATAGCTTATGCTATACTTAGCGTCCTTATAAATTTAGCATGCGTTATTATAACAATACGCAAAACTATTAATTAAACACTCTTTTATTCCTTATAGTGTACTATTATCCCTCTATATATATATGCCGTCTACTAGTCTAGTTCCCTTTACCGCGTAGTTACTCTAACCACCTCTATAGTCTCTGGCAAAATAACCCTATTTTCCATAATTTATGCAAGCTCTATCTTTAAACTATTTTTCTTGCTATAGAGTCTACTTAAACGTCTTCTGCTACTAAGATCCCTAGTTTAGCCTCTACTCCTAGGTCCTTTAATTACTTAATCCTTAACCTCTAGGTTTCCATAGTTTCTTTTCCCATCTTTAGGTTTCTTTAGTACCGCTTAAATCCATTGGCTCTGCGCCATTTTATAGTTTTTAACTCTATATCTGTTGTTGCGTACTCTACGCCTTATATAACTATAGAACTCTATTTTGCCCTCTCTTAACTTATTCCCTTTAGTAGATTCTATTATTAATCTTTATTAACTAATCTATTAACTCTCTTAGAGTATCCGCATCTTCCATTAGGATAATTACATCCTAGACTTTAGCCTTAAGTCCCTATTTATACTATGCCATAAGCGCCCTATTATTCCACTTAACCTATATAGCTAGTATTTAAAACTATATTGTATACTTAATTATTAAAGTACATTGTACTAAGTTCTGAAGCTTTTATTTTGCTATAGTTATAGCCTCTAGGTCTCTAAACATCTATATTAGTTGCTCTGCAAACCTGTTCTAACTAGTAAATATATACCATACATCCTAGTTAGTAGTTATTATGCTATTAGCCTATATTTCCGTAAGATACAGTTTAAACCACTTAAGTGCCCTCCCTATTAGGAACAACCCTACATAGGCTACTTAATCTAATAATATTGCTAACTTCGCTCCTTTTTATACTACCTTAAAGTGCATTTACATAAGAAATCCTTTAAGCTTTGACTTTTCTCCTAAGAATTGTTTAATTAAAGGTAACTTAATCTTTGCTGCTCTAATTCCATTAATGCGTTCTTTAAGTATCCTATTATTATCCTATAAGTAATTAACCATTTCCTATAACTAACCTTGCGTAACCACTTAAGAATCTCCCTTATCTATACTAGTATTACCTAGACCTAAGGTTGTGGCTCCCGTTAACGCCATTATAACTAGTGCTGCTCTTAGTAGCATATTATTTAATCTCTCTATTTAATACCATAACCTTAGTAGTGAATATATAACGGAACCTTGTAGTAGGAACTACGGTGGGTTCTATTAATAGGCTGGGTATATAGGTATAAACAAAATCAACAACGTAATAATAACTAGTGGAGTAGTTGCCTAATAGATTAACTCTAATTGTATTCTAAGATTCACTACAAGGAGAGAACTATCTACAGTAGGGACTGAGGTCCTTTAAATACACAACCGTACTCCTAAGAAATCCTCTCTTGTATATAAGGTATGTGTTATACATATTATATATAGCGTACACTGCGTACTCCCCGTATACTGCGTACAATGTTATATAACTTCGCTTACTATTCCTTATTATATGGTTCTACTAGATCCATTCTAGACCATGCCTATATTAACCAACTAGCTTCCGCCGACTCCTCTCTAAGTAGTTATAACATTGTACTTAAAGCGTCCATAACAGTAAAAGCCTTTAGGAAGCCGTCGACCTTAACAAATAACTATAATACTATACCAAGACTGTTTATGTAGCTTATATAAGCTATATCACGATATTTTAGCTCCCTTAATAATAACGATTGATATTTAGTTAAAATATCAATCCATTTATCACTGGGACCGCTGCTATAGAGCCATATTTAATAGACAGAGTTATCATTCTTATTAAACGGACAATTAGGTATAAGAACTCTGTCTATTAAAGAGGGCTCTAGAGCCTCTATATATACACCAGATGGGTAACAAATAGGTTATAAATAGAATAATAACATAGTCGTCATTCGGTAATAGAAACAGGTATTTAAATATTTAATAAGACATTTAATAAGATATATAAGGAGACATACGAGGTAAGGAGCGGGGTATTAAGATATAGGGTTTTAGGCTTAAAGCCAGTATTAAGATGGTGGTAAGGAAATCCAATCTAGTTTAACATACCCCCCTAGCTATATAGAGCCTTCTGGGCTGCTATAAAAGTCATAATATTAATTTGGTGTTAAGTTTAAGAAATCCCCTATAGAGTTACCTTGCCTAAATATCATCTAAATTAAATTAAATTAGATCCTTAATGTTAACGAGGTTTAATTATTAAACAAATATCTTATACTTTTAATAAAGCAGAGCCTTTATTAAGCCGTCTGCTATTATATCCACAGTAGGGACCCATTTTATATTAATCCTTCCTTTATAAACTTCCTGGCGGAGCTAATAGTAATAGATATTAACGTATTAGAGCTTGGTGTTAAGCTTAGCGTCGCTTTTAGTAAGGAGTTATATTATCTGTATATTATTACAGTAGATTACTTACTTCTTATAGGTATTAAATCTAACTTCTTTAAAGAATTACTGCCACTAAATTAACTTGGTAGCTGCATGCAATAAAGCTAGAAGCTCTGCCTTTATGCTTAATTTTATTACTAATTTTTGCTTAGTTAACCACCGGTTAATTAGTCCTCTAAATAAGGTAAATAGGTAGCCTTTATACTTTTCCTACTAACTAGATCATCTCTAAAAGATACATCGCTTACCCTTACAAAGATTTGGTTTATAAGGTTCTCCTTTAAGTACTTAATTATAAGGGTCTTTAATTAATAGAGGTAGGCAGCTGCGTTGTAAGTTAGTAACAGATTTTATAAGAACTTTAATAGATTACTTACGGTTCTCGCCACATCTAAACAAGTAATATTTACTGTATATTGCATAAATCCAACTTTCCTTTAATAGAGATAGATGTCCTACTTAGAGGCTTATTCTAGATTAGGGTTAAGTTCCTTAAGGCCTATTAGTGTGTATATCTTATATTAATCCTTTACCTTAAAACTAGTCGCGATCTTATTAATATAGGAGTCCTAGCTAAGCTAAAGCTTCCTATTTTCTTAGTTATATATTATTTAAATCCCTAAGAACTAGGTGAGGTTACCTAGGTCTTTTATTTTATATCTTTTTATAAAGTGCTCCTTAAATGTTTTAAGCTTAGGTAGATCTTTCTTTTTATAGGCAACTATAATATTGTTAATATAGAAGAAGACTATTAGCTAATTATTATAATATAGGCAAGGCTCCTCCGCCACTAGCTTTAAGCCTTTCTTTTTTAGTGTTGTAGTTAAGTCGCTATGCTATAGTAGAGGTAATTATCACAATCTATAGAGCGCTTGTTAAAGTAGTAGGCACTTACCCTTAATTAGAAATCTATCTAAACACTTAATATATATAACCTTATTAATCTTGCTGTTTATAAATGCATTAATAGCATTACCCTGCTAGCAGTCTAGGTTAAATATTACGATAATAGCCATTAAGGCTCTAAACAATTTTGCTACCAGAGTTATAGTATACATGTCCTTATAAACTAACTCTTATAAATTACCTCTTGTATAAAGACAAGCCTTAAACCTCGTCAGATATCTATTAATATTAGTCTTATAGGTAAATACCCAGATAACAGGCACGGTTTTAATGTGGATTATCTTATTAACAATATAGAACGTTCCTTAATTTTAAAGGTCTGCGTATTCCTTTTTGACAGCAGTCACAAATTCTTCCTTATATTAATGTCTTTAAAGCTCCTTCTAATTCCTAAGCAGCGGTAGGAGCTAATTATGGTGCAGCTTCTTATAAAATGTAAGCCCTATATTAAAGGCTAATCTTTAAGCTGGAAGGCTTTAGTTATTAGTAACGTTAGTAAGGAAACCTGTATAGACCTTTAATTATCCTTTAAGTTTCTTTCCTTTAACCACGTTTTACTCTCCTATATTACCATTAATCTTCTTCTTTAGCTTAGCTTTATTAGTTAGAACTATAATATAGTGCGGCTTCTTTACTAAGGTCTTTAAGGACGGTAGTAGAGGCTCTAGTAAGTTAGGTTCTGGCGTCTTATCTAGTATAGGAAGCCTTAGAGCTGAGTTATCTTTAGAGCTTAAATCTTATTGCTTACTACTCTTAGTATTAGGCTCCTCTTAATTTCCACTAGAATCTACCTGTCATCTTTCTTTAGTATTTACTTGAATCTTATCTAGAGTCTCATCGCTTTTATTAAACGATAATTCCAATTTATCTTAAAGATTCTCTATTTAACAGACATTAATAATTTCCAATATTTGGTTAGTCTTTACTTGGAGTATATTAGCCAGATTTGGTTATAAGTTATTATAGAGCAACTGCTTATTAAACTTCACATCTCTTATTCTAATAACTTTCTTCTAACTTAGAATATAGATTTAGAAGATATTTATCAAATTATACCCTACTAGATATCCTATATAGGCCCTTAGCGCGAGCTTATTTAAGTATAAAATATTATATTTAAGAGGATAGGCCCTATAGCCATAGGCTTATAGGTGTCCTATATTAGGTTTTAGTAATATTATACCCATTACTAACTAGACTTTCTTAAAAGGTATCTACTACCTAAGTCTTTTACTAGGCATCCGATTAAGTAGATAGGTAGCTACTTTATAGACTTCTAGTGTTAGCTCTTCTAGTAGATAAGCCTTAATTCTTATACATTAAGCCTTCTATATAATCACCCCTCTAGATTATTCCGCTAGACCGTTCTGTAATTAAGTATTAGGTGCTAATCTTTTAAGAGTGATTTCTTATTTAGCTATCCAATCCTTAAACTTATCTCTAAGAGACGTCTCTTTATTTATGCGGATTATGGCTACCTTAAAGCCATATTATTATTTAATAACATTGCAGTATATAATAACTCTTTAGGTAAGGGACGACTTTTTTACTATTATGTCTACCTTATTTATCCGCGTTGCGTTATTAAGGAAGTATACCACGTATTTATTGCTATTAAATGCGACTATTTTAGGTATTAAATTAAGGTGGATTCTATAGAAAGGAACCATTAACGGAGTTGGTGTTCTTCTAGATATTACTTTATAAGCTTTACTCACTTTATATAATTTATATTTTACTGTTGTTGGGCCTTTTAGAATCGCGCCCGTTACTAACTAAGGTAGTTGCTTAATTACTTCTTTTCCTACATGGCCCAATCGCTAGTACTATACGTGGCCTTCTGCCTAATTTAGTAGAGGCTTTAATAAATGTTTTACTAGTTAGTTTGATAATTAAGTCGCAAAGGAAGCCTCTAGTAAGTCTCTCTTTAGCTTATTATATTTAATGGTTTTCTAACTATAGTGATAGCCATAGCGGGCGTATGTCTTGTTGTCGTCGTAGAAGAGAATATTCTCTTTATTGTTCTAATAGACGCCTTTATTATTAAGCCTTTAAAGGCATGCTAGGTTAGTATAAAAGCCTAATATAAAGGCTGCTTTAGAGAGCTGTATCTGTCTCTTCCCTTTTAGGTAGTCAATTATAACTATAGCTATGCCATAGCCTACAATTTCTTCTATATGCGAGCCCGTATAGATTTAGTCTAAGGTAGGCCTAATATCACTAACAAATCTAGCTTGATCGTTAATAACGTATATATTAGTTCCTAAGTTAAGAATAATACTATTATAAAGCTTATAATTGGAAGCTATATTATAGGCTCCTACTTAATAAACTATAAAGCCTCCGTTAGGCTCTTTAGAGCTCTACTAGTTGCTATCCTTTGGCTTTTTATTAACTTAATTGTCCTTTTTAATTTGCTTAATATAAGCCTTGATTTTTAGCGTTATATTAGCAATCTTCTTATCTACCTTCTTTTAAATTTTATTATTTGGTTTAAACCACAATAGGCGAGGAATTAACTCTATAATATACTAGCATTTATTAAAGTAGTGACGCTTTCTATATAGGCACTCTAGCAGCAGTTACCTTTCCTTCTTTTACTTATCTGCTAATAATTTAGGCTTTAAATTTAGTGACTTATTTAACTTGTCCTTAAAGGTAGCTGCAAAGGATCTTTATAGGGTTTTGCCCTTTTAGGCGAGCTCCGTATAATAGTAATTTTAGTAGATTTTAACCAGTTTAAAGAAGCTAAGAAGTGTCTCCTTCTTCTACTCTATCCTTTTAAGCTAATTCTTCCAAAATTCAGACCAGCTTAGTGTGACTAAATTAACTACGTATATAAAGTCTCTTACTAATCGGTTACTATTTACCTTAGGTAGATCTAGCTCTTTGCACTTAGTATATACCTTCTTCCACTCCTCTAACTAGACCTTAAAGTTCTAGTTCCAAGGCGCTTTCTTAAGCTTTGTATACTGGGTAGCTACTTAAAGCTTTTAGGCGTTATTAGTTGGAGTAATTCTTTACTTTAGTAATACTAAGACATTATAGGTGGTATCGCATTTAAATATATAGATAAGGTAGGTATATAAGATAGAGCTTAGGATGTGGCTACGCAATATATTAAGAGCTAACAGCTATTTTCTGTATAGCTTTATATTATCCCTATAGTCGGCTTTAAGCGTTTAGAGCTTCTCCTTCTCCTCCTTATCTAGCTCTATAAGCTTTGTCTTCCCCTAGCTATTAGTATCCTTAGGTAAGGCTTAACAGGTTCTTTAAGCTATAGTAGATTAGTCTTAGGTGTTAATAGGTTAACATACTTCTAGAGACAATTATTATTTACTTTTAACTTAATAACCTTAATCTATTTATCCCAATTATTTAGGTTTACAAGGATAATGGATAATATAATAATGGGATTGGTTTCTTGTTAAGAGTTTATTATTATGGTTATCTATAATTAAGATAATAATTAATTGGAATAAAGGCTTTGGAATTAAAGATAATGTAGTAGTTAGCTTAGGCTCATAACTGTTAAACGGACAATTAGGTATAAAAACTCTGTCTATTAAAGAGGGCTCTAGAGCCTCTATATATACACCAGATAGGTAACAAATAGGTTGCAAATAGAATGACGACTACGTCGTCATTCGGTAATGGAAACAGGTATTTAGACATTCGATAAGACACTCGATGAGACATACGAGGAGACATACGAGGTAAGGAGCGGGGTATTGAGACATAGGGTTCTAGGCTTGAAGCCAGTATCAAGATGGTGGTAAGGAAATCCGATCCAGTTCGACAATTCTTTTTATCTTTTGGTCCTCCGATCGACAGATATTGAATACGGATAACAGCCCTGCAAACTGCTATCGGTACCAACAAGCTCAAAGCAAAGCAGGCTCATCGCCCGCAAAGAACAGACCTGGTGTTGTACCAAAGCCTGGTGAAGATTTGATATTCGGTCCTGTCAAGTTCAAATCACGGTGTCATGGACAACAGGGACATGTTTACATCACCACTAAAGCAACCACTCCCTGCGTGGCCTTCTCGACCAGTGATCCTTTTGGACTGGACTGGAGTGGATCTAGGCTCAAATCCACTCCACCTGCCTATCAAAAGCTGGAGCTCCGAAGCAAATATATACTATAAATAGTAAGTCTCGGCATAACTATAGTGTTAAGGAGGTAGAGGTAAAGGTGGCAAATATTACTAATATTAAATTAGACTCTCTACTTATTGTCCTCATTAACCTTTCTATCCTCATCGCCGTCGTTAGCATTATCGCCTTAATAGCAGCGAATTACACCTCTAATGCCCCCTCCTTACGCTCACGCTATATCGGTAACGTTCGCATTTTAGTATTTTTAGGCGCCTTTGTTAAGGCGTAACACCAAATATACTGCTTACCGTTTAGCTTAAACTCCTCTACTTTCCTTAACGCGTTAGTTTCGTTTAGGTTAATTTCTTTAGGAGTAATAAGGATATTATCTAAGGTAGTGTACGGATAGGAAGAATCGTTCTATATTAGTTAGCGAGGAACAACACTAAAAGGGTAAGTGGTAATACTAGGGAGGGGGAGGTAAAAAGGGCGATGGCGAGGACGTTAGGGCTAAGGTATGACTAGAAGTTCTAGATTCAGTGGCTAATACTAGCTATTAAGAACGCTAAGCCATTACGCAAGCCCCTAATTGGCTAATCCTACATACTGACAATATAATGTCCTTTCCTCCCTCCCGATTGGGTATAGGGTTTAGAGCTCCAAGAGCTCCACTACCTTAGATCCACTCCATCCACCAATTAAATTACTTAGATCCACTCCAGGGCAAGCCTCAGTCCATCCTGGAGCTCCATATTGGCTCCAGTCCAAAAAGATCACTGTTCTCGACTGATTCAACAATTGAAAAGATAAGCACAGTTGAATGGGAAGACCTGCACCCCATTTGGAGTATTCCGATTGGGATATTACGGAACTCAAGAAGGTGGGTGAGTGGATATGGGCGGAAAGCAAAATTGGTAGTGGGTTGGGCGCTTGACAGTGAGGTTGCTGATGGGTTGGAGATATTCGATCGCAGAGGGAATAGTTGGAATGTAACGGCTATGGCCCTGAGGGACGAGTTATTTAATCGCCTTATTGCTATGGGTAGCAAGAAGTAGGAAAGTTGGTTTATTGTAGACTGGGAGTCGTAGCTATTAGGCACTCTCAAGTGTATTATTATTACGACTGAGTATTTGTGCGAATTGACAGACCTGAGGGAGTGCTGTGGGTAATATCGCTAAGCAACGAGAAATATTAGTTCCAAATCCGTCTGCCACTTCCAGCCATTGAAGAGGCGCCACGTGCAAACATGACCTAGGTACCTTCTGGAAATACAATCCTTGGTCTACTTAATAATACGGGCTACGTTCAGGATTTCCTACAGAGCCTGAATGTAGCTATGCGCTTAGTCATACCTTAAAATTTGCAGATTTGCCATGGGTAGAGGCTCTAATTTCACCGATGCAAATTTCTACCGAGTACAAGTTCTCATCAAATCAAGGTGATTCTTCTAAATTTGCCCGATTATTGTATCACAACACTCGCATAAGCCCACCGAAACATTTTTAACGAGTAGAAGACAGTTTGAGCTGGAAAAGACTGGAGATGGTGTAGCTACAATTCACTTGTCCACCCATATCCTTCTCGCCAATTCTATCAGTCCCTCAACACCGCCCACCAATAGTGTCCGTGTAAGGGAAGGCCTCTTTTGATATCTAATCCTCCTCATCATCGTCGACCTCCTCAACTTCAGGCTCGGCAGGGGCAACTGCTTTTGCCTTTCTCGGCTTGGTCGTCGCGGGAGGTGCCTTCTTGACATTCCCATTCGCCTCTTCCTCCCCTTCGTCTTCAACGTCTGGCTCTTCATCCTCTTCAAAGGCATCCTCTAGTTCCTCTTCAGAGGCATCATCAGGCTGGGCTACCTTTCGCTTCTTGGCCTTGGGAGCTGGATATGGATGTGAGTTGAACTTTCAGGTGTAACAGGAGGCATCTGGTGAGTACCTGGAGCCTCTTCTTCCTCTTCTTCAGACTCGTCGTAAGAAACCTCTGAGCCTTCTGAGTCGTATCTGCAGCAGCGTAAAGAGTCAGCCTCACGGTGACAGGCATCGCAAGTTCAAAAGCCATCTATCACTTGAGGCAGCGCAGCGATTCAAAACGAATCCAGTAGAAAAAATGCTGCGCACACGAGTTCGTCCAACCTTTCAGTGGGAGCGATGATGTTGCGGGACACGGCTGTCAGCCGCACTGATGTCGTTGCAGCCTCCTAAACAGCTGCACGATCACAACAACACAATACCCACGACAAGCTAAAAGACCTACAGCAAGTCTACGAGACGACGCGACCGCAATTGAGAGCTTCACATTTCAATAGAGCATCGACGCGCGCAATTGCATGACGTCAGGAGCTGAAAGGGACTCACTCTTCTTCCTCATCGCTTTCATCAGATGGAAGGGCCTGAAGCTCCTCCTCCTCCTCAGCATCCTGCTTTCTCTTTCTCGTCGACATGGCGATATGTGTGATAGAAATTTAGCGGGTGAAGTGAGTCGGAAAGGGGTGAGGGTCTGGGAAGTGAGGACGCGGCAGCGGGGGAAGGGTGAGCTCAGCCAGCTGGGGCGACGGGCGCACGCAATTGGGCCGGCACGCAAGGCAGGACGAGCTCTGTGCTCCTTCCGTGCTAAATTTGGGGACGGACCGAGGACGTCAGGGGCGCCGTTTAGCGAGGAGCGTGCTGTAGAGTTTGCAGCCGCAGCACTTGCAGGGAGCGGCCGAAGCACGGCCTAGGGCACGGAGGCTTGACGTGCTCGTTGCTTTTCATAAAGTTACTTAGGAGGAGGCTTATAGCACAAATAAAAAGTTTTGAATAAACTTTATGTTCTTTGCGCTCCATTCGACGCTTACATTGCGTCTCGAGTGCACGTATTTAACCAGACGTATTTTGAACTCTATACTTCGAGTTACAATTGGTTCAGTCTGCAATTAGCCATGTGCGCGGATTTATAACTTTCGCTTGAAAACATGCTTACTCGCCCTACACACCACCGAAGGGAGAACAGTCTGCCTTGTATCAATATTTGTACTGGCCTAAAGCTTCACAATTGGCGCAGAGGACTCACTACCCTGAAAACCTGGTGTCAACCCCTTGTCATCCAACACGGTTCGGTCCGCAGGACCATCAATTAGATTCGTCGCGACCGCTGGACCAAGCCGACCTTCCTTTGTACTTCAGGAATGACAAAAGGCAGACAATTATCGGCTTGCACAAGGCTGGGAGGAAAGCCTTGATGGGGCTGAATTCTGCCTCGTCGGCGCTGAGTCTTCCAACCTCACCACCTGGAGGCAGCCGAGTTAGGCCATTGTCCTACTTTTCTAGCTATATTTTATACTGGAATCCACCTAATCAAGCTTAAGCGTTCAAAATTATGTCGGGAGTAGAAGTCTTGGGTACCTTGGCCGCGGCCTCACAGCTTGCCGAACAAGGCTTAAAAACCGCCTTGTTCATCGCCGACCTGAAAGTGGACGGTCAATGTAAAGGCATGCCTCAAGTAACCTGTTCGAAGAGCCTCGCTGCTGTCAGAATCGCGTACCAGAGGCGGAAGTCATAAAGTAGGCAGCGGAGTGAACGGCCCGCTACAACTTTGGCTATAAACTCTATGCTAATGTAAGTGGATGGAAGCGATAAAAAGGGTTAGGTTTTTCCTGGCTACGTTTTCAACTTCTGCAGCAACCCGCTGTTGCGTCTTTATCGAGGTACACTAGCGAACGAGCTTTACAACGCTTCTCTCACATCTAATTACAGCTGTAGCACGGCGCTGACCGCGAAAGCGCTGGAATTACAAGCAGAGCAAACTTCACGCTACTTAGAGCTATTTTGGGACCCTGTGTGACCCCAAATAGATAATTCATCTGGATATTAATGTGGGGGTAGTGTTTTCCGCCAGTCTTGTATACAGTGATCTTTTTGGATTGGAGGCAAAGTGGAGCTCCTAGCTAGATTGAGGTTCGTACTGGATGTGGATCTATTGATTTTATTGGTGGAGCGGAGTGGATCAGAGGCAGTGGAGCTCTTGGAGCTCCAGATCTATACCCAATTCGGGAGGCGGCTGAGGGGGAGGGGTGCATCTCGTGGTTGGTGCGTAGCGTTGAATACGTAACGGGAGGCAATTACGATATTGAAATTAAGGCCTCCTTATTGAGCTTTCTACTTATACCTTTCTACTTCCTTATCTGCTCTTACCTTGTCGCCGTTATAGATCGTTACCTTGCCATACGAGATCCTGCCACTACTGAGGATCAATTAATCGTGCCCGATTTGCCCTAGATATTCTTGTAATCGCGCTTATTTAGCAACGCAAAGATACTACTTTAGGATCGTCGCTCTCGCTTGCAGATGGATATAATTAAGGCAAATAAGTGTCTTCGCCACTTTTATGGGCCTCCGCGGAAAGGCTTATACGACAGTAAGGAAGTAGGGGTGCCAGCTGCGACCCTTTAAGGAAGCTGCAAAGGCTCGGCTGGCTGCTTTAAAGGCTGCGGACGCCGCCGCCTAGTTAGTAGATATTGAGGATAATCTACAGGAGGAATGCGCCGCGATTAAGGTTGACAGCGATAAGACCAGAGTAGATAAGGTATATCCGACTAATTAGAGTTAATTTGGGGTGCAATTTTGGCAAGTATTACCCCCAACTACTTCCTTATCTTAACACCAAGATCATGCCAAGACTTACTATTTATAGTATATATTTACGCCGGAGCTCCATAGAGCTCCTGGATTTAAGAGGTGCAAAATGGCTCTGGAGTGGATTTGGGTGTCAAATCCACTCCAATCCAATCCAAAAAGATTACTGCTTGTATATCTACCTCTAACCTCAAGTCGAACATTGCTAAAGAATGCGTGAACGAAAATCCCCCTAAACCTCTTGAAATTCAATATGATTTAGATGAACTCCGCACGAACTTCCGAAAGACTTCGTAGTAAAGACCAAGCAGCCAAGCGTGTCTTACCACACATACTCACCCAAGAAATCCTTCGTCCATTGATACTTCTTATCGATCTTAGCAAACAGACCAGAGAACTATATGCGGTCAGAACGCGCCAACATCAATGCAAAACGCACCACTCACCAAAAACTCGACCCTCCTCCTCGACCCATCCAGCCTCGACTGCACCATCGCCGCCCGCATATACAGTGGCGTATGCGAGTCCGTCTCATTGTGAATCCTGATCTCAAAGCCCACAATACTCCCGATGCTGCGGGGCTGACCTTCATACCGGACTTTCGCCTGCAAGATGCGCAGCACGGCCCAGTACAGCGCTGAGCCAGCGAAGACGATGAAATTGACGATGGCCCACCAGTACCGCGGGATAGTCCCGGGCTGGTGCGGTTTGGCACCCCAGCCGAGGATGATGGCGTTGACGCCGATGAAGAGGATGGGGAGCACGCGGTAGACGTACTTGTTGGTCAGGAATTCGGGCTGCCAGTCGGGTCCCATGCGCGAATGCAGGCGGTAGAGTCCCAGGGCTATGAAGACTGTAGTTCACGATTAGCGCTGTTTGAGTCGTCGTCAAGGTCGATGAGAACGTGGAGGTGGGGACGTACTAGTAACCATCAAGTGGCCGTAAGTGAATAGCCCGACGATAAAGTTGTAGCCGTCGGCGTTGTTTGGGATTATACTGATTGTTATGACGGTTGTGAGCCAATGCAATACCAGTGCGCCTTTGGGAGAGTTGATGTCCTTTTGGAGGAACTTCCAGAAGGGGATGAATCGCTGGCTGGCTATTGCTTGTTTGACTGTATTGGGTAAGTCCAATAGAGCCTCGATAAATTTGCATTTAAGACCCACCTTTGCTGCTGGTGAAAGCTACTGAAATGAGGTTGCCCAGTGCTGAAATCGCAATGCAAATCGTCAAGCCAAAGGGGCTTCCAAATGCCTGAAATGTCATTAGCATCTGCAATTGCTTCGGATTCTTGGAGAGAAAATACCTTCGGCCCGAAGTTCACGGCCATGCCAATATCGGTCTCAGTATTGGTAATTGTGGCGTAGTTGCAAGCAAGGTAGTACCCAGTTGTTACCAACAGATAGAGCAGCGTCACTATTCCAACCGCAATGAATGCGCCGTGTTTCAATGTCCTACTAGGCGCCCGGATCTCGCCCGCAACCTAATCGAATCAATAACCTATTTCTATAAAGGCACGGGAAATCTCGTCGATATTTCTCTGGGTACTCACATAATTGGCATTCTCCCAGCCTTGATACGCATACAAGATAAGAACAAGAGCTGCTATGCTGTCCACACTAGCATGCTTTCCCTGTATATGCCTAAAGTCCGAGAGACCAGATCCCTCCTTTCGTGAGGCTATCACTCCGGCAACAAAGACGGAGAAAAGGAGCAGGCCCTTGAATAGCGCCAGAGCACGGTTGAGGAACATGCCGAATCGGTTCGAGAAGTAGTGTAAGAGACAGACAACCAACACTATTGTAATGGCGAAGAAGTGAACGAGGCGACCATCGAGCTCCATCGAGTTGGTACCGTCTTCAGCGGCGAGGAGAATGTGCTTTGCAAATGCGATGGCGTTGCCAGCCGAGCTCGCAAGTATGAGAAAGAAGCCTGCAAAAATGATCGTTGAAAGCATCTCAGGTGCGGGCCATGCCTCATCTAGCTGTTTGCTATCAGTTTACGGACGTCTATATTAATTTCCAATGTACTGACATATATGAGTTCACCTCCCGTAAACGGTAGTGAAGTACCATATTCAAGGTACATAGACACGCTGCATTTCAAGTATCAGCATCTGAGGAGCATTTTCAACTAAGGAGGAATCCTACCAAATTAAGGTATAGATGCCACCAACAGCCCAGAGAACTAAACTGATAGGCTTTGATTTAGTCAAAGCTAGAACAGCTCCTGGAGTGGTGAATATTCCAGTGCCGACCTAGAGAACGTTTGCATATTGTACAGAATTGTGTGGCTAACATAGACCTACCATTTTGTTAAAGATGAGGGCCGCAACATCCATAACAGACAAGTTCCGTCTAGGCACGATTGTATCCGACTCGCTCCATGCATCTGAATCAGTTCTCTTCGTAGAAATGTTTTCAAGCGTGATTCTTTCTCGAAGGACGTTGACTTCCGTTGCCGTAGATAATTGGCTGGTGGACCTTTGCACCTCGGTTTTGGAGGCTTCATCATTATGTTGGAAATAGGTTGGGTCTTTTTCTGAAGAAACCCAATGTTCAGCAACAATCTCTGGATTTAGAGAATTGCCAGCGTTGGGGGAACTGGGATTGACGCTGGCATCAGGAGCTTCCAGCCCTGACCGGGGTGCAGGTGGTGCAGAACATGAACGAGTACCGCTATTTACCCTGTTTCTCCGAGTGGGTCGGTACTCTGGTGACAGTGAGTCTGATGTGTAATTTGATGCCATGTACAAAACATAGAGGCGTGATGTGTGATATTTCTCTGTGAATGAGAGATGCCAGCGGTATTCGTAAAATCAAAATGGTGCGAAGAAGTTTAACGACGGAGCCAAGGCGAATGGGCTCAGAGGGATGAAGTGCTGCGCTCATGTTTCTCAGCCTTACGAAGAGATCCTTGCACAGCGCTGTGGGCTGTGTGTAGGGCGTATTCCAGCAGCCGCTTCCTCCCGCGTCATGGAAGCCGCCGGCCACACTAAATTCTCATTGCGGGGGGCCGGTCATGTAAGGCTCGGTTTGCCTTGTTTTACCTCGTTGTTGCGTTGCAGCCTAACGGAGAGCCTCAATAAAATCCACGGCGCTTAAAGTCGAGACTGAGCCCCCACGTGCAGCACGTCAGAAGTGAGGGAAGGCTTTCACCAGGGCAGACTCCATGGAGAATTCCGTCATTCAAATACTCCAAAAGCGGTACGATCTGATCCTTTAGGTGATTAGTAGAGGATATGATTGATTTGAGAAGGTACATTAAGACCATCGCACTGGAGCAGTTCATCAATGCGCGTCCGGAAGAGTTTGGGACGCAATGGTCATACGAAGTGAGTACCAGGATATATAATTTGGGCATTCTAAGAATGAGCTAATGAGTTTGTAGATTAAACGCGACAATAAGATATCTTTTTGCGCAAGGCGAATGTTGACGGAGGTTCGCGATATTCCAAGGTTTGGATGTTCTGACAGCTAACAATATGATCCTCAGGCTGAGATCCAGGAAATACAAGAAACAAGTTACCCAGCCATGTTTAACAGAGACGACGTTTTTGAATCTGATTGATGGGCTTCATGCATTATGCCTAAGGGGCCGATTACATAAATTGAAAAGCTATTCCGGTGATGCAAATGTGGGATGGCGTTGATGGCTTGGGTGACCGGGCAGGGCAGAGGCGTCGCAGGGTAAAACGAGAGCGAAGGGCGACAAAAAATGCCTCGGGCTTTTTCGGATGTGCATAATAAGTTCTTAAACATTCTCATAGGAATTACAGCTTTGAAGCATATATTGAAATTCAAACTCCATGGCGATCGAAGACTGGGAGAAATATCCGGGTGGCCTACCCGTAAGCAATTGCGATCCTTATACCCACGACACGACCTTCCAATCAGAGGCTTTGCACCGTGAGGCCAGCCGTCTGTTTGTGACGAATGATCGTTTGCGATTGAAAGTAATCGAGTCTGGACACAAAAGTAAGCAATTCCAGGTTCTCTTTTACGGTTAGGTTTTGACAATTCTTTTCTACAGGTTATAACCTTAAGAGTGTTTCGGAACTTGAAGAATATCTAAGAGACTCCAAGTTCAGAGGTACTCGCGTAGTGTAAGTTTTGATAAAGTTGCAGCTTGAACGGGAAACTGACCAGTAGGGACTTATCGGATAGACTTGTACCTCAGGAATACTCATGGGGCAGTCTTCTGATATCCGAAGAAGGATTTCGTAAGCTCTTGTCACATTTCGAGGTTTTCCCTCCGTTTCTTGATGTCGTGCATGCCTTTGGTCGACGTACGTCACCAGCAAGTGACTCAATAGGAGGATTTCAGAGCCAATGCTCACTGTCCGTGGGTAAGCTAGTTTCTCTATATTAGTCAGAAAACGGTTAGCTACCGTAACTTCCGTGTCAGCTAAAGCTTGGTCCTTCCAGAACACTGCTACCTCCTCAAGCACGCTGAGGAGCATGGCCGGGACGAACAGGATGATCCTTGGTCAATTCGCCAGATGGGCGTTTATTATAGGCGGGACCAGAATGAAGATGATTTGTTCATCATCATCAATCCATCAAAATCTTTTCAGCGACGTCTGAAGGACGCACGAACCAAATCAGGCCGTCAACCAGGACCCAAGGATATTCAAACACTTCTGCTGTCCTGCACTGCGCTGGGTTGGAGGTGGTACGTCAATTATCTTGAGGGGCAATTCAATGACTTGGTACGAATCGAACTTTCATTGCTAGCTGAGACCAATCATACTCATATTTTTTAATCTTTGTTTGCATTGTAAACCCCGTTCTATATTTTCTTTTGTTGAGAAGATGGTCAGTTCAGTATGGAGATTCAGGCGTTAACGATAGCGGCAATATAGAAAACCAAGGCCCATCTAGCAGCAGTATCAGAAAAAGAGCGTCAGCAGGATAATGCCTCCCTAGAAATTGAATTCTCGGATACACAGGATCTACAGGTCATCCAGGACAAGCTACACGAATTGAGCCACATTCTTGAGATGAACTTAGCTGCATTTCAAGGAGTTGTCAGCAGTGTCCCCGTTACTGACTTAGGCGAAAACAAGGAGCCAATCAGAGCGGAAAAATCCTGCAGCAAAATAGAGGTTTGTACGACAGAGATAGTTTTGCAGAAGCATCGTGTAGATACGATGTTGCATAGACTTCAAGCGGCATCAGGGCTGGTTGGTTTCCCCCAGAACCGTGAAAGTCTTTCTCTAATGTCTCCAGATGCAAAATATCGTAGCATTTCGTGGTCTCGATGCTCTACAAACGGGTAGCAATATGACCATAAAGATTATGAGCCTAGCCCAGTCTGACAACCAATTGATGGTAGATCTTACGAAGAAAGCTCAGAATGACGCGAAAACCCTCAAAACAATAACCATATTGACGATGGTATTTTTGCCAGCATCGTTCGTATCAGTAAGTGCAACATTTTCGCTCGGTACCTCTATTGGTTTCGTGACTAACTATATGTAGCAATTCCTGAGTATGGGTTACATTACAATACACAACGGGAATAACCGTATAGCGTTGCATTTCGCGAGTGAGATGTGGATTTTCGGAATTTTGACAGTCGTCCTCCTCACATTGGTCATTGGTCTATGGCTTTTTTTGGAATGGAGGCGTCAAAAACGTGCGAGGCTCTCTCATCCGATCGAGGACCAAGCAGAACTTGGGCTTATCGAGAAATAATAGAGCTAAAAGCTATACGAGTGCGTCTACAACCCGACCTTCCAAGCAGAAAATTTGCAAACATCATTTCGTTGGGCAAAACTGTGGCAGTGTTTGATTTCCTCTCAAGGCAGTTTCTCATGTCTCAGGCTGTGCGCTGTTCGGCTTTCTTTCTGTTGGCGTTCCAGTGGCGCAGCATGCATGTGCTTCGGTATCGTTTTCTCCTCATCGCGGTTCCTCAGACTTTGTTTTAATCAGGAGAAGAACCAGCCACTACAACCTCTGTAACATAGAAGACCCGGCATGGCCCCCTACGGCAGCTAAAACCGGTGTATGATAAAAAAAAAAAAAAATTTACCCAGCCACCTACTAGCCTCGCATGCCCCTCATTCGTTCCCACTTTCACCTCGTTGCCTTCTTATGCAGTGGTAAGCACGACAGTGGGGTCTCCAGGCTGCAACAAGGCTTCTAATCTTGCCGTGTTAGGCGGAATGCTGAGCGCAGCCCGTCACACCTCGTTTGGATGAATGCGAGGCTCAGCGAAGCATAAGCGGCTTCTGTCGGATCCACTGACTTCCCACTTGTTTAAAGGTCTGATTAGATATTAACAAGTATTCCTCGCTGCATTGTTTCCGCCGTTTCAGCCCGTTACGTACATCTTTCCACAAACCTCGTTCATTTCAGCAGTCCAACACTCATTCGCGCCACGGCGCGATCTTTCCACATGCTTCGCTGATGTCATTGGACGGAGAGCCACCGTGTGTCGTTGCAGGTAGAAGAATTGGCGCCATCTCTACCCCAGACGACCCGCATATCATCCTTCCCAGGCGTTTCTTTCCAAGAGACCAACTTGCTCAAATCCTTGACCGACAGACTGCTCTCAAGATACTTGAGTGCCATTGCCAAACATGTAATCGACATGCTACTGCCCTAGGGAAGCTCAGTGCGCCTGCCCAGCACATTGACAATATTGTTGGGCTTCCAACATCTTCTACACAAGAGCCAAGCTCCTCGGAAACATGCATTTCTCTGTTCGGACTTTTTATATATATTGGATATCCGCAGTTCATAATTGGTTTCCTGCAGCAGCGCAGTCGCGACATCGTGCTGGAAACGGATCCGACTGTGTTTACGTATAATATTGCCACGAAATACTGGCCAAGATTTGAGAGACACCATCCAATGGAGTCGAAGCAACTTGCCATTAAGTTTTGCAGCCATATTCACCAATTTGCGGTTCCAAGTATGGACTCTGGGGAATATTCGGTCTACGGCCAAAACACCATCCTTCCTTTCATTAATGAAGAGAAAATTGGGACTCCAAACGAGCAAGGGGAGATCATGCCCGAAGGCTCATCTGGAAAAGTTTATGCCTTCGAGATATACGAGAGGTACAGGAAATTTCCGGTAAGTAAGCTTGCAAGCTAATTGTCTCAAGTGCGTTTCTCACTGATGGAATAGCATTTCCCGGACGTCAAGAAATATGCGAGGAAAGAGTTGGAAGGTACACCCCCGCTGCTATTCTACCTTGAGAAAACAAACCTTGAGCGAGTTAGCCGTCTTGGGCATAAGCATATTGTGAAGATGATTAAAGCATACAAGCATGGCGGTATCTTCAACATCATATTTCCCTATGCCAAAACCAATCTTGATCACTACCTTAGGGATTCAATGTTTAATTCCAGTGAATTATGTGCTGGACCCTTGGAGGCGAGTCCCCTATGGAATCAGATGCTTGGAATTGCAACTGCACTTAACAGTATCATGGAATACTCAGTATCGGCAAAGGAGTCGTCTGGTTCTTCCGAATGCGACCGGATGATCGGCTTTCATTTCGACCTTAAGCCAGCGAATATCTTGGTCGAGGAAGATGGTAATTGGGTCATTTCTGACTTTGGTCAGGCCACGTTTATTGGACCTGCCGGCGGGGCATCCAGAGTAATCAACCAAGGAGGCACGGACGCTTATGCACCACCGGAAATTGACCACCTGAACGAGACATATAGCAAAAGATACGACATCTGGTCTCTCGGCTGCATCCTGCTGGAGGTCACGGCTTTCATTGTTCGAGGTTATAGTGGGCTCTATGGATCAGCGGATGAAGAGTTCAGAGGATTGGACGATGTCCGGCGTACCAAGTCACTTGGGCCTAGGGGAGAAGATCAACGCTTCTTCGTGAAAAGTGAAATTAGCGGAGACTATGAACTTAAACCAGAGATCAAAGCGTTCATGGAAGACTTATGTAAAGCAGAGAGGGCCCGACACAAACGCAGCAAGGACTTCCTGCAGCAAGTTCTTGCTCTCAACTTAAAGATGCTTGAACCCAAAGCAGAAAGCCGGATTGATATTGTCGATGTAGTGAGACAGCTCAGCGGTATAATTCAACAGGGCAATCTTGAGACCGCTGCTGGCAACCCGTTAAGCATTACGCCATATGACGGCGAACGAGCGCTTGGTGAGCCTGATATTATTGGTATCAAGTCAGTTTTCTTGTTCCTAATAGTTGTAATCTTTTCAATGACGCTGACTGTACTAAAGCGTATGGCAATTTGGAGCGCAGTGGGAAAAAGCTAGCATTCGCATTTTTGAAGGTGCTGAGCAAATGCTTCGTATTAATTCGGTGGTAAACAATCATTCGAGTGATCAGTGGAGTAAGTCATTACAAGCTCAGCATGAAAAAGAATAGACAATCTTCGAATCCTCGTTCCACAGATCTTGAGATCAAATGTCTGACCTCATTTCCGCAGTGGCCCGTTGGGAATGGCAATTAATACCAGAATACGCTTTCCGAGACGACAGGAACCGTGCTGCCTCAGATAGACATATTTACTTCGCCCGCGTAGGTGGAACTAAATTCCAGGTTAATCACGGCGCAGTATTCGCTTTCCAGGACACCAATTTGGATGCTAGCATGTTTCAGTCTGTACTAATAGGACAAGACGTTCATGAGAGGTAAGAAGCCACCAACAGACTTGATAACAAGCAAGCCAGCCAAGCTGGGACCCCTATCTCAAACTGCTTGAACCATACACTTGGTTTGCTTGCTTGGCTTGAATCGAACTTGCTCGTTACCAAGCCTAGCTACCGAACCTCTTAAAGTTGAGCATATGTAACTAACCTTTTACAGTCTCCCACTGGTGGGAGTAAAATTTGAGAAGACCACCTCACTTACTCATGCGTTTATGAAAAAGTTAAAGAGTAACAAATCTGGCAGCGACTCATCAGATTTTAGCGGCCCTATCCGTGTTCAGCTATGGTCAGAGAAGTCAGAAGAACCCTCGGAGGTAAGAATGATAATCTATACCGTGCTCTTAGTACTTAGTGCTAACAATATGAACCACCTCTCAGTCACGGCATGGTAGTGCCTTTACAAAGAGGACGTCTACGGGTCTTTCATTTTCGAGTGCACGTCGGAACCGGGATGCGCTTCAAAATGATGAAGCTCTGCCTTGCCGGGTCGTTATCTTCTGCGAAAGAACCATGACTACAATAATTAGTATGTTCCGTTGCAAGCTCTGTTACTAGAGTGTGACTCTAGAGTGTGACTAACTGGTGATTGTAGTAAAACAAAATTGGAGGATCGAGAAGCATGAAAAAGATCAGATACCTACATCGAGCCCTGACACCATCAGATTTGTCCCTACTAATGCGCCGCGAGACTCTCGGTTTTCTGCCACGACATTCAAACCAATAGACCCTTCAGATAAGAGATGTTATCCGGGAATTCCTCTTGATAAAAACATGTTACGAGCGCAGGAAGAAGAGAACGAGTATGATTGCCGTTCTGTCGAGTTGCAATTCAGGAGCGCGGACGGTATAGACTATCCTTGGTTCGTTCCTCTAGAGCGTTCAATATGCTGATCCAAATCTTAGAACGTGAAACCTTCCAGAAAAAGTACCACAACCTCAAATTCGAATGGAGGAAGGAGAGAAAAAACATTGAAAATACACCAAGAACTCCGGGTACTACCCCTCTCCCGAATCGATCCCATCGTGGCGGAAACAGGGCCGCGCACGGGCACAAACCTTCGGGAGGCAGCCCTGAAGGTGACATTTTAAAATAACTGCACGTCAAAAAGCATTTAGAGATATTCTTTAAGAATCCCGTCTGGAGTTTTCCCCAGGCTTCAGACAAATGTGTATAATTATTGTTGGATCTATTTGCCAACCGGAAGGTGTGTGTGGAGTTTATAGGTGGAGTATATACCCTGTTAATGGATCTTGGTGTGTTGGGGATGAACTGGGATGGGGAAAAGTGGCATTGCTAGCGGCATACAACTTAGAGATTAGGTTCTGGAGCATGGGATGCCATTCGGGGAGAGTTGTAGATGGTTTCTATGAAATTTGATAGCATTTTGCTGATGGATTCTTGTACTTGTGTACATCGGATGAATACGTAAAAATATCAGCGTAGTTTTACACATCGCTTGCCTACTTTGGAGAAATCCGAAGATTCCCCGACAGCCAAGAAACTTTCCATGTCCTGTGCGAGCGCATCACCATCGGAAGCCCATCACTATTGGAATCGAATTGAGGAGACAGCAAATCTAGCGTTAACCTCCACCCAATACTGCATTGCTGAGTTTCGCCACATCCGCAGCTTTCGACTACTTCTCTGACCGGCTGTTCTTACGCTTTGTGCACATCCAACCACCGGCCCACCACACATCATCCACCTACTGCTAATATGCCTCCCCGACAAGTCACCCGCGGCAGAGTCGAAGAGCCCAGATATGTGCGCAGTGTGTTCGGTGCCCTCATATCGGCAGATAATAGGAGCGTTGTGACGGCCGTCGGGCTGTTCGCTGTAAGTATTCTTCATTCATCTTTATCGCTCATCCTCAATCTTTCACCAGTTACTCTGCGCTCTCCCTCTACAAAGAATTAATAGGGATATGATTTGTGAATATTTATAGGGAATGATTGAATGCTGACATTGATGGCAGGCTGGTGTGGCATTCCTCCACAGTAGCTGGAGCGAGATTCTAATACCGCTATGAAAAACCCCTTCTCACCACCTGACGAAACATAGCAGCGGCGAGAGTATGTGATGGAAGGAATCGAAGGAATGGCAAGATAGCCTGACGGCCTTGGATACGGAGAACATCGTTTGCTCGACAAAGCTGCGACGACCACGCTAGCAATTTTGTTTGAATGTATACCACCGTGAGCTTTGACGCTCACGCATCGCCGACTAGACATACTGTATAATACTAGGGACAGGGCATCAAATGGCGTTGTTTACAGAGGTCCGGAAAATATACACACCACTTCTTTTTTCTTCCTCAGACAATCCTTTCGTTCTGAAACGCGGGCCCTATAGTAGGATGTGTAGATGAAGGAGTGCAAGTACGCGGTTCACACCACGAAACGTCCATACGGGACACGAGATGAGATTTTTATTTCGCAGTGATTAGAAATGCCACTCTGTAGCAGCGCGATTACGCAAACATGGGCGGACTTGAAACGTTGCAGAAAATAAGCAGGAAGACCAAATCAAGTCAGATTAAGTTAGATTATCGATCTGATACAATCTTTCCCTCAACTTCGTTCCCATCATTGGGTTTTGCTTTGTTCTACTCAGAAACCATATGGCGACACTGAAACGATTACATGCTAACATTGAAAAGCCAATTGATGATGTAAAGTCTCGATATATGCGCGCATCTAGCCATAATTACATACACAGATCCTCCACTGTAATATCATTGGACATCGAAATCCAGCGATTGTAGGCGCTCAAACGGAAGCGGCGAACAGAGAAATCAAAGGGAAAAAATGCCGAACATATACTGGTAGATGATGCTCGCTGAGTATCACAGTGACATTATACAAAAAAAGCAAAATCCAAGACGAGTGCCACCAAATTTCCCAAATAAAAAAAAGGGTTGGTTGCCGAATTGAATATGTGTATCTCGTGAGAGGGGCGTTTCATTTCTGTTTGAGTCTAATCTATACTTCTTGTATCCAAACCTGTAGAGCAAAGGGGTCAGCCATGTTTCCAGTATTCGAGTCAGGGAGACAACGTGTCGTGGATGAGAAAAGGGAAGTGAGAAGTTGTGTAATGGAAAAAATAATAATCTGAAACTCACCTCCATCTTCCCCATCTCCGCCTTCTCCCTCCGTGCCGCTGTCCGCGAGTTTTGAATTGCCATGTCTAGATCATCTTGATCGCTCATGGTGATCATATCCTCCTCGTCCTTGATCTTGATCTTGAAGTTCTGCCGCAAGCCAAACTTCTCGCGGATCTGTGCAACGAAGTCGCGGAACGCCTTGTTCGGCTCGATAAAGACGTACCGCGTGTCCTCGGCGTGTACCTTGACGCGGATGGTGCGGATGTCGGGCCGGCGAGACGCCGTGCGGGTTGTGGGTGAGCGTCGCCGGGACTTGGATCGCGGCAACATTTCGAACTCGGCTTCGTCGACCGAGGACTGCTGCTCGAACTCATCCTCCTCCTCTTCGTTGATATACATGGGCCGTTGCGGCTTTGCGGAGCGCGAGCGTTGGTTGTAGGTCGAGCGGTTCGGCCTCGACGTTTGGTACATGTCGTACAGCTCGTCTGGGTAGTCGTCAGCTTCTTCGTCCTCATCCGATGCAGGACGGCGGCGCTGCGTTTCCCGTTCGCGGTCTCGTCGGCTGGGAGGCTCGCGGGTGCGGCTGGATATTGACTCTTGTCTGGATGGTCGTGGGCGTTCTGAGAGAGAGCGTTGGGTGCCGATTCGAGGCTTCTCGCTCTGGTCGAAGGCGGCGCGGCCGAGATCGAGGGGTTGAGGCTTGGGTCCGCCGCCGCGGACGGATTGAGCTCGTGTCATGCCGCTTGCGCCGTTGCTTTCGCCTGAACCGCGTTTGCCGGAGGGCCTGTTTTCGGATTCTGGAGGTGGTGTAGGGGGGAACATGTTGCGGTTGATAGGGGGTTCGGATTGCTGTCTGGCCCGGCTTTGCAAGTTGGGTTTGACCATGTTTGTTGCGGCATACGAGAGCTTTTCTTCAGGTCTGTCGTCTTTGGCTCCGTATGTTGTGGTAATCTTCTTGATTTCTGCTCCCGTGAATCCGGTAAATGCATTTGCCCTGTCTGAAGCTGCCACGAGTCGTGCCTTGCCTAGGTAGTCTTTCGCTTTCAGGTTCTTCACTTTGGCTTCGTTTGGTCGGTAGACAATCCCAACGGGTATAGAGAACACAGTGTAACCCTTCACAGCATTAGCATTATGCAGATTTTATGAGGCTTAAAAAACTTACCTCGGCCTCTTCTCGAATTGCCTCATCTATCACATCATGATCCGGAACAACCTTCTCTTTCGCTGCAAAGGAAAGATCCTGCATGCCCGCATCGTTCTGTTGTAGGTACATATAACATAACCCTCGGTTGAAGAGTACTTCGCATGAATAGAGTTTAAACTTTAATCCTAATTGTTCATAATCGATGTTGTTGTTGCCTCGCAGGTAAAGAAGTGTATCGTTGAAGTTTGCGAGGGCTTCCTCGAAGTCGCCCATAAGGAAATTCGACACGCCCTGCTGGAAGTATGCAACAGCGAGGTATTGGTCCAGCCGCACAGCGCGCTGATAGCAATCCACCTATACGACTATTAGCAACCCATTCTGCAATCTAGGATTTCCAAGGTCCTTACCGCTTTTTCATGTTCTCCCAGCGTCGCATGAATCACACCGCAATTGAATAGAATCTTTGAGGTGTCGGAAATACCGTCGAAGGATTTGAGAGCCTCGTCGAACTCGTTATTGTCGTACTGTGCGAGGGCAGTGACCCAGGTTTCGATTTCCTGTAATCAGCTCTTGTCAACACTCTAAAACCGTGGATGTGAAAGGTATTTGAGGTTACACACCTGCTTGAGAGACATCTCGAGTGCTCTGAACGAGTTCTACGAATTTGAGTGTGGGTCTTCTCTGGGCAACGAAGCGAAACGTTCCGCAACAGCGTTTGCTCTGGAAATAAACGGAGATCCAGGAGAAGATCCCAGGGTGCGAGGGATGGAGTAATATTCTTTCACAGCGCGGGTGGTGCCAATGAGTGTGTAAATGCGCGGCAGCCCACGCTGTGACTTCCCAGCCTTGACGCCGTATTGATTTGCTGCCAATTACTGTAGCCGCCTGGGCTTTTTTAATTCTGCGGAGCTCTGTCGGGTGGCTGCGGCGGTATTTGCTCGATCAGATAGGCGATTAGATGAAGGCAAGGAAGGCTTGGAAAATAGAAATTGGATGTAAATTGGAAGAAGCTTGCAAATGAGAGACAGAATAAGTGGAGCAGGCAAAGTAGACAACTTAAGGACAGGAAAGCATCTGCACCTCAGGTCGCAGAGGCGGGAACAATGTCGGTGGCACTGAAAAGGAGAGGATCAGAAGCGCTGGGAGACTACTGCGTGGTGGGTTGGCTGAGGTCCCCCTCGCACAGTAATAGGTCGATGCGGCGCCGAGCTCGTCAATAGGGAGCTTCCTGGTCCGCTGTGCTCGGACCTGTCGCAGTATGGCGTTCCACTTTTTCATGGACGTGTCAGCCCTTGAGGCCAGGGGACCTGTTGCAGGGGACGAGTGGTAGCTCTGCTATTGGAGAATCGACTGGGCGAGAGCGCCCATCGTGCATGAGACCAACTGCTTCCAGGGCGCGTAACGTCGCCCTGGCAGACGACCCAAGCAGCAGCCTTCCAACATCACAACCGCTCCGGCGGCAGGGCGCAGGGCAGGCAGAACCAGAAGACAATCAGATGACGGTCGTTCGTGAAGATGCCTAGCCCTGCTCCGAGGTGCTGAAAAACACCACGGCAACTCACCGCTGCTCAGCAAAAAGAGAGCCATCGTCGGCCTCTCGCTCTGCCAAGGCTTGGTGGCAGCTCCCGTTTGAGGTCTGTCACAGCAGCGCACGACAACACAATACAACAATCTCTCTGCTGAAACACACGTGACGACTGACCCACCGCGCGACGACTTTGATCACTCAGCGATGAGATCGTGGAAGCCAAGGTTTACATTTGCATGATGCTGAGGCTTCGCGAAGCCACTGCCATAACTCCTGAGGCAGGTCCTTCATGCAGTCCAACAAGCCGACCCAGCAAAGGTGCCGCTGCGGGGAGTTTTAAGACTCATCTCGTTCGATAGAACAGACTCAAACAAGATCTCTCTTCATCTCCTTTTTGTCCTTCATAGCATGCCCCGGTCTACCTGTTCCTTCCGCTCCTCCCACACGGTTTTGCCCGAGCACGAACACACCGTCTTGTCGTTGTCCCAAACACCTGCGCTCCGTGCTATCACGCCCACGATCGTGTCTGCATCGTTCTTATCAAATTTCCCGTTCTGTTGTCTCGCTACCACAATGCTTCGGCCGATCATTTCCCACACCTGAACAGGTTTATCCAGGAAAACCGTGCTTACACCTCCCTTTCCAACCTCTATCGTTCCAAAGACACCTCTGGCAGGGGTGCCTTCTTTCTTGGCCTTTACTGCTTCCCAGATTGGCCCTGTAGACTCTGGTCCTTCCGAGATGTCTCCTGTCTCCCGCACTGTAGCATGATAAGTACCTGGGGAAAGCCCACGAATGCTGAGGTCGATGATGGTCATGTTAGACGCAACCTGAACCATGCGCACCAAGCCCCGTACTTTATTTTCCACGTGGGGAGCGTGTGACTCTAATATGCATACGGCAGCACCTTGCAGTGTGAGGTCAGTGAGTAGTAGATGTAGTCCAAGCTTGCCAAGCCAAAGTCATGCGTCTCACAATGGTAGAGGCCATCTCGGGGGGTGGCTTACTGTTAGACTTTCCAGTCCCTCGGAGGATAGCATCGCGACCAGTTGCTTGTATTGCTTCTAATATGGCTGAAGGTGCCGCAGTCCCTTCGATAGATACCAGCTGTTCCTTAAGATCTGCTGTGACTTTATTTATGCCTGCCCAAAGTGTAAGTCACTGGAGAAAAGCAATGCGGAGCTTTCACACCATTGAGCTTGTATAGAGAACCAGACACATCATTAATGCAATCTTCACAGCTGAGAGGAACTGCGAAGGTAGTCTGTATTCAGTCAGACATGCTTTAATAACAGCCCGCTAAAATGATTGTCATGAGACCTAGGTAAGAAGCAACATGAACGACAGGATAATATATGCCAAGAACGCTGAATGGCTTAATTCAAAACTAAAGAGATACGAGTAATGTTGGTCGAACTTCTGTGGCTTGAATATACTTCTACTCTTTGCTTTTGATCTGGAAGGCGAAAGAAGGCGCAGGAGAAGAGCAAGAACATCGTCTCACCTCAAATGGCGGTATCATGGCTGCAGATAGTGTTTTGGTATAGAACCGCTAAAATGAAAATCCAAAGTCACAGATGCTGTCACAGCGCATAGAAGCATACTTTTTATGTTGTTGCGACCTCGGCGCACCCGCTTTGAAATCACCTGGCCATCGCACACCCCCAGCCACCAGGCCCAATCCGACGAAAGTCTTGGCGCGAATTTCTGACAGCGCCGTTTGGGAGCCTCTTCAGTACGCACATCTACCATCTTTGTACCAACCCTGCAGTCGAAGCTTTGGCGCCCCATCGAAGCTTTCTGGGGACTCAATGCGTTCAGCGTGAACTGCTGGATTGAGGAAGACAGCTTAGCGCCCGTCGGGGCTCGCACAAAATGTCGCAGACAGTAGGAAGGGTAGGTCTATCTCACATGTTTAACATCTCGAACCGTCCTCAGAATCTCTAGTCCGATTCCCACGAATCTATCCTACGGATTCACCCCACTCATCCCCTCCTATTCTCCTATTCCTCTTCTAACGTCTCTCTATACTGACACTTTCTTCAGACCCGTCTCGCCTACTCGCGCGCCTGGCACCTCATCGATGTGGGTAGCGACCCTCGCTCGCTCGGCCGCATCGCCTCGCAGATTGCCATTGCGCTGATGGGCAAGCACAAGCCGATCTTCGACCCGTCGACTGACTGCGGCGATTACGTCGTCGCCGTCGGCTGCCGCGACCTACACACGACTGGCAAGAAGCGCTTCCAGAAAAAGTACTACACGCACACGACCCGACCCGGCAGCTTGAAGGAGATCACGATGGATCGCATGTTTGAAAAGTGGGGAGGCGCGGAGGTCCTGAGGAAGGCGGTTAGTGGTATGTTGCCGAAGAATCGGCTAAGGAAGGGGAGGCTGGCGAGGTTGAAGGGTGAGTTTGGCTTTCCTGTTTGGCTGGGGTGGGTGGTGGTAGTCTTCTTGGGAGAGATCTGTGCTGACGCGGGTGGATTAGCATTCGAGGGAGTCGCACATCCGTACAAGGAGAACATTATTAAATTCGGGGGCATGCCGAGGATAGCAGAGTTACCGGAGGTGAAGGCGACGCTGGCACAGGCTTCGAAGGGGGCTAGTGTAAAGACAGAGGGGTGATCAACGCGACAGTACATTATAGATTACACGAGGGCGTTCACGGTCAAGTACGGGGAAAGGAGTTCTCAATGCATATCATTGTATATTTGGGCATGAAACCTTGTAGCATAAATGTACAGGTATGTTTGATGGTATTTGAAGGTATTGTAAACGCCATACGCTCGCTAGCGGTATCCCGCAATTTTTCAAGTATCAACCAGGAAATATTATGAAAAGCGCATCCAAAGCTCTATATGATCTATAGTTTAGCCTTAGGCCCTTTCCTGGTGACGGTGCACTCGATCAATCCGTTGGGATTAGATTGCGGGGCGAAGACTGTAGCGTCCTTGCCAGTGTTCTTCAGACCCTTGTGCCAAGAGAGATCTATCTCTGGATTAGCTATGGTTCAATGGTGGATCGGTACGATTTACTCACCAATCTCGAAATAGTGCTTATTGGGGAGGGAGTAGTCAACTGCTTCGACCAATGGCACTGCTGCCAAGATTTGTTCGCACATTTTATACATGGTGTTCTGGACGCTAGCACTGTTGTCCGTAGCGAAGGTCTTCAGAGTAATCTCGCGGGCAGCATTCCACGCCTCGTCAAACTTGGGCACCACAGACTTGACTTCGGCAAGGGTGGAGAAGGTCTTCCACTTCCAGCCAGCCTCTATCTCGGTGCTCAGAATGCGGTCCCATGCCTCAGGGAGCTGAGTGTATGCGTCGCGGTGGAAGCCATAGAAGGCAGAACCGGTGCTCTTAAGAACAAGAAGTTTCTCAATCTTGGAGCGCAGGGAGATGCCCTGGTTTTCCCTTGTAACGGACTCGACAACACGAATTTCCTCGCCATCGCGGAAAAAGGAATGTGGGTGTGGCTTTCCATCAATGGTCATGCGCGTCCACCTGTGCTGGATGATCTTGACGTGTGCGGCGTGGATGTGCGAGTAGGTCTCGACGAAGTGGGTTCCGACAATGGATGCGAAGAGCTCGGGAGGTGTGATAGGGTTCTGCTTGGCGAGGATGTAGCAGGTTTGCTTTTGGGTGTCGGTGGCTACGACGACGGAGTTGTCTGCCGCGGTATAGCTGGTAGAAGTCAGACTTTGCTCATTGAAGCCCTCGAAAGCTATGACGGGGCTCTTGGAAGCTGCTTACGAGGTGTCAATATCGCCTTCCAAGAGGATACAGATTGTCATTTCAACGACGGTTTGGGTTCCAGTCTTCTCATCCTTGTCGACCTTGTAAAGGCGAATGTTGTCCTTGCCATAGCGTGCAAAGCTGAGAGACATGATAGCTAAGAATGAGGGTTGTGAAGCTCTAATAGTGTCTTCTGAAGCTGTAGGATGCGAGCTAAGAATGCAGTTGATGGTTATTATTATTTAGACAGTAGTCCTACAGGGCTTAAAGCGATGATGAGTTGCTGAAGCTGTTGGTGGGCTGACAATGGGTGTAGATTGTGCTCGATATATACTGAACACCAGGCTTATCGGGATCAACATGCAAACGGAGGTGCCCGCACAAACGTAACAATATTTCCTTTTGGTCTCAATCAATGGGCTCTCACGGATCGAGGATGCCGTTTTGCGAACCAGATCCACTGCATAGGGCGGTTCGGAGGGGCTTTTCAAACCATCCTAGGCTGGTCATCGGCGGGCTCCGAGACGACAAAGTTGCTTCAAGACCCCAACATCTCAAGTCCAGCCAGCGGCGCAGAGAAAGCACTCAAAGGAGGCGGCCTTCTCCTTCTTTGCCTTGAGCATAGCTTTGCCTGTCAGACACCCAGACCATTCTTTCCGGAATGCGATGCCGTAGACAAGTTATCGAAAGAAGGCTTTACCCTCAGTTGGTGTTCGCTTTGCTTTGACGACGGGGCTGACGCCCAGGATAGGGAGAGCTCCTGCAATTCGCCGGTGTCTGCTGAGACATCGCTGCTTGGGGTATCGTGGTCGCGCATTAAATGCACCGTTAATGGCCGGCGAACCGTAGATGGCTGAGATAGTGGCAGAGGGACTTTGGTGGTGTATTGTGCAGTGTTTGTTGACTTCATCCTCGTCTGCTGCAAATCTGCCGATTGCAGCAGCAATCATGTCCACCTATGATCCAGCTCTTCGTGAGCCACACTAGCATTCCGCGACTTGGTATAGCGAGAAAAGCCCCATGAATATGCGCCCAGCCTAGACTTGTACGCTCTCCGATGCCCGCTCCGTAACCTCTCTCCAAATCCATCACTTCAGCAACCGCTACACAGTCTTTCCAACTTACTCTACGTTCTGATCAACTGCATCATCCTTCAGTGTCGGTCGCTACACTCAGAAAGTAACACAATACAGTCGAATACAGTCGAAATTCCCTCGCCACGGGACCTGCGACGAAACACAACCTAACACTAAACAGAGCCGTCTTAAACAGCCGTTTGGTATGGGTCTTGACAACGAATCCTCATGAACAGAGAATCACGGCGGAACAAGGCAGAAAAGAGATGAAGTTGGAGTGCTCATGGTTAATGGAATCTCATGACGCCAACGTCTCGAGCACCCCCTCCTGCGCGCTCCATGACCAGCCAAGTCGATGCGCCGACCACGGAGCAGAATGCGCTACTCCAGCCTTCGAGGACTGGTAGGGATGGACGATCCCTCTCGGCGGCGAGCATTATAACTGGTACTAGGGGGCAATCTTTTGCAGCTTCAGGGCCGCCTCCGGGCAGTTTCAGTTCAGAGTTGAGGTCCACAGCATCGCGAAGCGAAACACCCAGACCCGACTTCATCGCGCATCCGAGCTTTGCGGAGGAAGATTCACATAGTACCTCGGAGCAGAGGCAGGCAGAAATACAGGATCAAATTGACAAAGAAACCAAGATTAAGATCGGGTCTGAGAATCTGCTGGAGGCTTTGAACTCGAAGAATGCGAAGCAGACGAAGGATCAGAGGCTTAGGGTCGAGGCTGAACTGAACTCATCCAACAGGAAGCTTGCACAATTGAAGCTTGGATTGGAGGCCGAGATTCAACGGTCAAAAGAAGTGAAAGAGCCTCCCAATAACACAACAAGCAGGCTGTCATACCTCTTCCGCAATGCGCCATCCAGACCTCTTTCACGCTCGTTGGATATTGACAAAGAGGAAAAGCTGGAGCCTGAAACCGAATCGCCTACATTCGTCCTCGCTGAGATTCTTCAGGCCTTGGAAGTTGAGGGAATGCAACCTGAATATTATGTGGAGACAGCGAATTCACTAGTCGAATTGTTCAAGCGGCACCCTACTCTCAAATACGACCTGGCTTGGTCTATTTTCGGTTTACGGATGCAAACGATGCTACTAAGCGACAGCCGTGAGGTAGTGGCTGCTGGTTACAGAGTAATGAGATACGCCATCACTGATCGAAAGTCTCTACAGATAATACGTGGATTGCATACAGATTATTTAGTTATTCTGTCGCTAGTCAAGGAGAGTAAGGCTAGTGTAGAACGCGAACAGGCGCTCAAGTTCGTTAGGGCTTTCCTTGATGTGAAAGATGGGGTCTTTGAGATTTCCCGTGCCGTCATCAGAATCATTGTTGCTGTAGCTGAGCACGCGGATGATCGGTTGAGGAACATCTCTATCTTGACTCTAGCAGAAATACTCGTTCGGAACCCTCTACTTCTAGTGTCTGCTGGAGGCATGGGAACCCTCACCGATGCCCTCGGAGAAGGGAACTATCATGCTGCGGAAAGCTTGACAGGATCATTCCTCTACTTGCTAGACACGCCGCGGAGACGCAGATTCCTGAGATCTGGACATGAATTGGAAATTCCCTTCGCCGTTTTCACTGATGCCGCAGCCACCCATGGGCACATGCATGAGGAGAAACTCAAAGCAAATGCTAAAGTCATCGCAACTCTACTGAAAAGCTGGCCTGGACTACTCGCTCTCTGCATGAACGACTTTTTGGCAATCAGATCACTTTTATCTTCTTTGTATATTCCAACTCCTCACGTCCGGAACGTCTTGTTGGAACTTTTATTTGATATCTTGAGGATCAAGCCTCCATCCTGGTCGTCTTCTTTCTTAGCCGGAAGACGGTTGACTACTTATGGACGGGTTACAAATCTGAAGAATCAACCGAATAAAGACTCCTCCGCCACGGACAACGAGGATGACACAAATAGGTGGAATCTCATCGAGCACTACATTGCCGTAGTATTGGCTGTACTTCTACATGCAGGATTGATGCCTGCTTTACTTCATGCAGAGGAGGATTCATTAACACTAGCTCTAAAAAGAAAGACTACCTTGTTATTAGGAGAGGTCTTGAAGATGGCAAACGAACTGTTGCCGCCTTCGTGGAGCGCTGATCTACAAGTCCTCCCAGAGCTTCTTCGATCTGCAGCCGCCTTTAGTGTTGAGGAGCGTTTCATTGCTACAGGGACTATCTACCAGGTCGATAGCGTCAATAGAACGCTCTACCGATCCGGTCCAACCACTTTACACAACCTCAAGTCCAACATGAATAACGAGTCCGATACAGCACCTCGTCAGTCAGACCAGTCCAAAGCTCAAGCTGGCATGCAGATGGACGAGAGCCAATTCAGATCATTGATGTTGGAGACGCAAGTCCTTAACACAGTCAATTTCACAAAGTGGAGATGGGACCTCATTCAGAATGTGATTGATGGTCCTTTACTGAATGCGAAACGACTTGACGAAGCTATGAGAGTCACGAAATTTGTCCATCGAGTACTTGGATTTTATCGGCCATTCAAGTACAGGTTTTCAGAAGTCAAGAACACGAAACCAAACCAACGATATGTGAGGGCTGGTTGCGCATTGATCCGCAGCCTCCTACACAACCCGGAAGGTGTTAAGTATCTGGCTGAGAGTAAGCTAATCAGACAGCTTGCTGAATGCCTTTCACATTTTGATAGGATGAGCGGCCTTACATCTGAGCTGCCCATTTTTACGGCGGAACGAATGACTGAGACACTCACGGGTGGCTATTTTGCAATTCTCGGAGCATTGACGAAAGATCCAAAAGGCATTCAAATTCTAGAGAGATGGAAGGTCATTAACATGTTCTATCACATTATAGAGTTACATGACCGAGATGATCTCATCAGGGCGTTACTGAGTAACATGGATTACACCTTAGATGACCATCTTCGCATCATCATATCCAAGGCGATGACGTCTTGCTCCAAGGATATTCGGATCTTCTCTACCAGGCTCCTTCGCAAATATGCTACAAAGTCTCTGCAAAATGCAGACTCCAGCGGTACCACAACCGGGATTGCTGAATGGGCAATTCGTCTCCTCGTCACTCAACTCTATGACCCCGAAATAGAAGTGTGTGAAGTCGCAATCAAGATCTTAGAAGAAGCATGCAATCAAAAACACTCACTAGAATATGTTGTCAAATGCCGCCCAGCACTGGACCACCTAGGCGAAATCGGGGCTCCCTTATTGCTTCGGTTCCTTTCCACCTCAGTCGGCTATCACTACCTCGACGGACTTGACTACATCACGAAAGAAATGGACGACTGGTTCCTTGGAAGGAATGACACTTACGTTGCTCTTATCGAAGCGTCAATGGCTCGAGCCCTTGCAGATATACCCGAGAAACCGCAACCTCAGATGTCGTACGACGATGCTCCTGAGCACCAGGAATATGGTCTAGTGCCACCGCATTTCTACCGAGAGCTTACTCGTACCCACGAAGGCTGTAAGCTGCTAGAGCAGAAAGGCCACTTCGATGAATTTGCTACGACGATTCGGGAATTTGGCATGGAAGACGATGACTTAGAGACTATTCTGAAAGTCAAAGGTTGTCTCTGGGCGGTGGGCAATGTTGGATCAATGGAGCTCGGGGCACCGTTCCTAGAAAAGTCGGACGTAGTGAAATGGATTGTGCAAATAGCCGAGACGTCAGAAGTTATGAGTTTAAGAGGAACAGCCTTCTTCGTCCTAGGATTGATCTCTAGAAGTCTACACGGTCAGGAGATACTGATCGAGTATGGTTGGGATGGAGTCGTGAATGAGACCGGCGAAACTCTTGGGTTCTGCATTCCACTAGATTTCAAGAAGCTCTTTTCAGTGAGTCTCTTATGCTGGATGTGCATTAGCGTCTGCGCTAACTTCTAATAGATCAAACCTTGGGCAGCAACCCCAAGGCACTCCGCAATATGGAAGCAAAAGGCGGACATCAAAGTTGCAATCACGGACGATGACCCGCTGAACGCACGTATCCTGAAATTGGCGACGGATCTGGGGAATACCGTCTTGGCCAAGAAAGCCGCCAATGATCTCCATGCGTAGGTGTTTCTTACTCGATAGATAGTCCATTGTCATGAAGCTGATTGCCCTGCAGTATCAAAGCCAAGAAGGCCTCGGGATTCCAGAAACCGGCGCTGTTCCACAAAGTCATGCAGGTGCTCGAATCCCACCATTTCCGTCTTCCGGTGTGCCGGTTCGTAATCGATCTCTTCGATAAAAGAGTCTTGAGACAAATCGTGCTCGAAGAAGACGACGACGAGGAAGGGAGCGATGACGATGATTCAGACTCGGACGCGGAGCATCCCCTGATGAACGGAGGCTCTAGCTTGGGGCTCTGACCTACAATCTCTTTAGGACTGGCAGACCCGAATTAGGCTGCAAACGGGCGAAATGGCGCTAGACGATGCTCTATCTCTCTCACGCCTCTTGATTAGGCGCCACTTTCCCTCGACGGGTCCTGATGTGTCAAACGCGCTTGGAACGATACTCCGACGACCTGACACCCGATGCTGTCTCTCCTTACGCCGCCGGAGGCGCCCCGCGCTATCGAGATTAGCGACATCTGCAACGCCCGCTATTGCCGATGTGCCCAAATTTTTTTTAGCCCGACGCGAGCCAAGGCTAATGTCTTGCATACAAACTAGCCCCCCAGTCGTTGAGGCTCATGAAAGATGGTGCAGGGCAAGAAAAAAAGGGAGTTTATGGGGAGGGGTGGTTCGATTTCTGCATGGGGCAAAGGCGTCGATTGTGTAATTAGGGGGGAGCGGAATCTTTGTACGATGCTGGGCGGGCTTGGGTTCACGGGGTTGTTTTTTCTTGAGTATTTTAGGGCAACAGGCAGGCTTTCAGGGCGGAGAGGGAGGACAAGAGGGGCTGATGAGGGCAGATTGAGGGCACAGAGGGCGGTCGGTCAAACATTGCAACTCGCACGGCTGGCCTTGCTGCTGCTCTCGACGGGGGACGGATGCGTTTTGCTGAATCATGTTATGGGCTAAGCGAGCTGTGAAAGGCACGCAGACTGCCGTCGGCGGCGAACGAGACCGGGTGCTCGGGATGCCATACGGAGCAGCGTGGACCGGTTGCGCAGCTTGCATTTTTCCACTAGAAAAAAGGTTGGGTTCCAACATAGGTTGGCGAACGAGGCCGTCTCACCCAGTAGAAGCAGAGCACTAGACCAAAGAAGTTCTTTTCGAAAAGAAAAAAAAGCGTGTTGTTGCGCCCATCTGACGGACATGTTTTTAGGGAAAAAGGGAGTTCTGACGGAAAGGCGAGAGGCAAGTGAAGGGTGTTTGGGGTTCTGGTTGGTTGCATACTCCGCTCGGCTGTGATCGATGACGCTTTGAACGGTCTACGGGGTTCTGCCAAGCAGACCCTGATGGACAGACGTGCGCGATCACACAGTAGCAGGCAAGAGAATATTGAATGGCCTTTTTTCGGACAAAATGTATAGTGCCATATGACCGCGAGCGAGGCAGACTTTCTTTGGTTCGACCGAAGTGGTAGTCTGAACGCAGGAAGGGACGAATGCAAAGAATGGAGGAATGCATTTATTCCTTCCGCCAAGGTTTCTTGCTGCTCCAACCGCGGTGTGAAGGAGCGTGTTGCTGGCAGTCGGGAGGCTGTTGCTTGTCATTAGGAGGTTTATTGCTCATCATTAGGAGGCTTATTGCTTATCCCTTAACACGCTGGTTTGCGTCCCACCGTTATCGATAAGAACTACCCAATCAGATTAGTAAAATAAGGAAGGCCATACGCGTTGTTTTGATTCGATGTTCTGCATGGACCACTTAATCTTAAGACGCAAGCGTGTTAAGGGATAACTGGAAATTGGACGTGGAAAAAGCCTGACAGTCGCCAGTGCTACTGCAATTGAGAGATGGAGGAGAATGTCGTCCTCAGAACCCCCGAGCAGTTTGCATGAAGTGGTTTGTTGTAGAATCAGCGTATGTCGTTTCAAATGTGCAAGGGCCAGATTATGCAGGTGCAGGGGAACCGTCAGATTATACTCGGCGGGTAGCCGGCGATATGCCCGTAGTGGGGATGGCGTCGGTCCAGTTGTGCACGGTGGTGTTTGGTGGTGCTTGGAGTGCTTGGTGGTGCTTGGAGTGCTTGGTGGTGCTTGGAGTGCTTGGTGGTGCTCAGAGTGCTTGGGTAGTGGCGTTGTCTCACAAAAACCACGATTTGCACCTTGACGTCCGATGCTGCAATCTCCTTTTGATGGAAAACCCACGGCATTCGAGCCACAAAAGCGAACCTATCACGCCCTGGCCGCCTCAGCTCCCCCAACTTACTCGACAAGCAATTCCCCCATCGCCGATCTCATTGCAGCATCCATGTCCTAGAAGTCGCCAAACAATGCCCATAATGGGACTCTCCGAGTTTTGTCGTCGACGACTCTCACCTTCTTCGGAAAGGGCGGGGGACATACCCCTTCCAGCTCCGCCGACGAGAGAGACAAGACCTGCCGGAAACTAAGCACGAATCCGGCTCTCGGCGTCACCACTTTGGATCACTATAAGGCCATATCCTCATTGACCGGAATGCTATGATATATATCTGCAGCCCAACATCTGCTGTGCGACTGCTGCCGCCGCCCGCAATCCTCGCTGCCGCCTACCGGCTCGCTCACCTACTCTCGTCCTTGAAGAAACCATTCCATCAATATCGTTTTTGGCCTCAGGCATATCAGGTTTTCCCTACCCTCAATAGGAAATCCCGCTACCGCCGCGGGGCATGCGGCATCGCGGAAATCGTTAAGTTTGCAGATCACGTAGCATATCGTGTATGACCTTTTACCAATCTGAGCACGGTAACAGGTCCGCGAGGCATCATTACTCCACCCGCACACGCCACGACACGACACTCCTTTAACCAATTTATTCACCGCTTTAGACAATTCCCTGATTCCGCTGTCTTTTACCCCTGGTGGGAAACGCTCTAGGCCGTGTTATATGGAGGAGGGAGAGCAAAGACGTTCGACGCATATCCGCTGAATGAACTTACTAGAAGCGAAAGGACCGGTCCTTCAACGCGCCCCTGGACGCAACAGTCTTGATGAAAGGCAATGAGCCGTCCACAGACACACGGGGACAGACGGCGTTAGCGGCGCATCGGGATGCGAGGGAGCTCGTCCGCCTCGTGCAGTGCCCAAAATGCTCGAGGCCATTCAGGACACCCGTCACGCTACCTTGCGGCCATACTGCCTGTCGAACTTGTCTACCCCAACCGCGTCCGCGAGAGAATATTACTTATCCGAATACCCCGGACCGCCAACGTGGAATTGTTTGTCCCGATCCATTGTGTGGTGCGGAGCATCCGACTGGGGAGTGTAGTGTCGACGTCACTTTAACGAAAGTTATGGAGTTGATAACGTTGGAGATAGCGAGACATCGACCTCTGACCGAGGACACGCCGATACTACTCAAAGAGATAGTCCAATGGGACCCGACAACCTTCGACGAGAAGGAGAAACCGCCAAGGAAGCCACACTCAAGAGTACTTCATGGCGGACGACTGGTGTCAACTTTTACCTTTGCCGAGTTGGGAGAGCTTAACTTCAACTCTGAAGTTACATACCAATCGTTGTCAGAAACGGATGACGAATATAAACTGGACGTTGCCGTGCTGGACCGTCTCCGAGATACGGCGCACAAGGAGCTGGACTGCCATGTCTGCTACAACATGATGCTCGACCCCACCACAACCGCTTGCGGTCACACATTCTGCCGCAGGTGCCTCGCCCGCGTCCTGGACCATTCCAATGTCTGCCCAGTATGTCGACACGATCTCCTTATCCCTCCTTCACTCACCACCCAACCCAGCAATGCACGCCTCGTAGCTCTCCTCAATTGTCTTTGTCCCGAGCTCGTCGCCGCACGCGCCTCCGCCGTCGAGCTCGAGGAGTACCTCGGCGGCACAGAACTTAACATCCCCCTCTTCATATGCACACTCGCACTGCCCACCATGCCGACCTTCCTGCACATCTTCGAGCCGCGCTACCGTCTCATGATCCGCCGCGCTCTCGAGGGGAACCGCCAGTTCGGCATGATCATGTACAACCGATCATCGGCGCCGCAGGGCGACCTTGGCGTCACCCAGTTCATGGAGTACGGCACCATGCTCGAGATCGTGAACGTGCACATGGCCGCCGACGGCCGCAGCTATATCGAGACAAAAGGCCTGCACCGCTTCCGCGTGCGCGCACACTCGCTGCTGGACGGTTACATGGTCGGGCGCGTCGAGCGCGTCGAGGATGTCAGCCCGGCCGAAGAGGAGCGGCTCGAAACCGACGAGACCGGCGCCGCGCTTACTGCCATGCTCTCGGCTCAAACAGCCGCGCTGGCCCAGGGCGCCGACCCGCCGCCCGTCGATTCCGAGATTGCGCTCGCGAAGCTGTCAACATGCGAGCTGCTGCTGAAGGGCGTCGCTTTCATCGAACGCATACGCGCAAACAGCGCGCAGTGGCTCGGTCAGCGCATCGTCGACGCGTACGGCGGCCCGCCCGACGACCCGGCCCTGTTCCCGTACTGGTTCGCGTGCGTGCTGCCGATCGCCGAGGAAGAGAAGTATCTGCTGCTGAAGACAAGGAGCGTGCGCGAAAGGCTCAAGATTGTGAATAGATGGATCAGCAGGATCGAGGGGCAGAGGTGGTGAGTGGTTTCTTTTCGGTTTTCGTGTTTGCGGGCTAGGCGCGGAGTTTGCCTTGAGATCGACATTGGTGCGTCCGCGGAGCGGCCTGGTAACGCCCATGGTGGGAATCTGGAGAAGTCAACGTCCATCCCGTTATGTCTTTTTGATTCCGTTGCATTTCCAGCAAGGGTTTGTTCTAGCTGTTGTGATCTACGGATTGCGGCTTCTGTTGTGGCACAACCGGCTGATGCAGCGTGTGGCTAACAGGTCATCTGGAAGCGCCTGCACAGTCTTATAACGACCATCCAACTCACAACGACCTGCTGCGCTGACTGCTGCTGATCGGAACGCTGGTTCTCGTCTTCTGGCTTGCTTTACCTGAGTCATCTACCGCTTCCTCTTTGATCTACGCGTGCTTTCTTCCGACATCGTCTGTCCAGCAACGCCGTTACGATACTAGAGACATAATCTGCTTTTATGGCCCGTTTAGAATTCCTGTTATCAAGCCCCTCTCCGTGCCGCATTTTGAACTCTATCAATTAGGCCGAATTATTTGCATCACATAGCATATCCACCATCCAACGATACTACTTATTTCTTCTCGTCATATCACCTATCTCGTCTTCCAATCTCCACTATTTAATTCACCTTACATCTGAATCTCGACCCCTGCTTCGAGATTTCCTTTTATTTTCAGCTCGTCTGCATCCGGTGCATTAGCGGTGTTTTCGTTGGTTCCAAAACTCCTATTTTCGCTTCGGCATCATCCACGCAATCCACCCCGACTCCCACAGAAAAAAGACCCAGAGCTGCGTTTCTGTGCTCCAACACGCCACGCCGCGTCCGCTCGCGTATAGATAGAGTTGCCGCTTCGGGAGCAAGAGGAGATGGAAAGCAGGAGGAGCGGCGTTGAGCGCGCTTCGCTGGCCCCCATGGGCTCAAGACCGGGACTGCCTGCCGTCCAATTACCACGGCTCCGTCCCTTTTCTATTTCCATTTTTTCTCTCTCTGCTTTGCGCCTCTTTTTCTCCTGCTGAGGGCGGCTGTTTCGAAAGGCGGTGTTCCGGACTCGAGTCTGCTCAAAATCCTATTCTTCTTCTTCTTTTGGGGGGAAGGAGCGGATTGCAGGGGTTCTGCTATTCACTTTATTTCTTGGTGCTGTGGATGTGTTATATGCTCTTGATGTTTTATGCGAGATGCAACGATTGGCATGGGTCGGGTGTAGATATTTCGTTTTGCATGGTTTTCTCTGCGGAGCATTTTGGAGTGTTGGGGGACTGGGAGTTTCGTTGGTTAGATGATGGAATGTGGGGATGGGGGCGTGTGGCATGTGGCATGTGTTGAGCTGGACATAGCAATGGGGATGTAGTTATTGGATTATAGGACCGAGAGAGTGTTGCCCTGAATTGCTGCTCTGGTGCCCGTGTCTTTAAGCTTACTGATATTGGGTCTTTGCTGTAACATCCGATGCCGTCTCATGCCAGCTTTTGAATTTTAGGGACGAAGATTTTCATGCGTACAGAGCTTAGGATTTGATGGCATGTTATTTCCATCCCTCTGCTGTGCCTAGAGAATCTCCATCAGTGTCCGTTTGGTCTTTCAAAAAGTTTGTAGAGCATTGTAGGAGGCTACGAGTTAACTAGTGTCCGACAAGATTCCCTACGCGCGCTTGTTTTCTCCTATTAGATGCTTCTGGCTTAGAGAGCACGGGCAAATGCAGCTTATCTTAATCACTTCTATACCTATCTACGCATTTAACTGTGTGCCTTCCTATTAATGCATTCTTATTAAAATATATACTTACTATTCTTAATACACGTTCCTATTGAGAAGAACGAATTCGTTCAGGATGAGTGAAGCTGTTTAGTAGCTCACTACGTTAGGTCTCTATATCAGCCACTAGGTGCATTCATTCAGAGCATCCCCCATTCCATCAAGCAGATTCGAAGTCCTTCGAGAGCGGTTTTTATACCCTCGAGCTCCTGAACTACCACACCCCGATCAGTGTCTTTCTTTAGGGATTTGAGTACATTATTGACGAAAGACAAAGCTTCCCCCATTAGCTTATCATGTGCAGTCCTGAGTTTCTCATATCCACCATTAACTCGGTCCAAGTCTGCTCGAGGAACGACAATCTAATAGTCAGTCTTGCGATTAAACAGCATTTCAGGATGACATACTGTCGATCTAGGTCGGATTTTAGTTACCTTATGACTTCATACTATTTCTATTACCTTTTCATTACCTATTAGCAATGTCGATCAATTGGCTATGAGGTAGCAGTTTCAAATCGACGTCAGTGTCGACGTCAGTCTTTGCCACCTATCTAGTGTATATAGTGAGGCTCTAGGGCCTCTTACAATGAGCAGGGTGGTTTTGGATGATGCGAATAAGCGAGCATAAAATATCCTTTATCCAATAGAAAATGCATATAATATCACAATCGATAAGGATAAAGTGCCCCGTGCGGGGCTTTTCTACCCCAACCAAGTGGAATTTAGTAGAATTCGGTGGACTTAATAAAATTTAGTAGATATTGCAGATATTGCAGATATTGCGGATATTGCGGATATTACAGTAGGAACAGGTCCCTATATACCTCTCCCCTTAACTATATAATAGCTAAATACTTAAAGAAAAATCCCCTATCCCTCTTATAGTTCTTCTCTAATGCCAATTCTTTAAATACTCTGTTTTCTTAAGAGTTTTAAAATCTATCTGCATTCTCTCCTATAATACCGTATAACGTCTTTTTAAAAAGACTCTTTCTAGCTTATTGCTTATTGCTAGAATTAAAAGAATTTTAATTGCTATAAGTGAGAGCTGTGGCTAGCGCTTTTATTACTATTCTTAAGACCACTATTAAAGCGCAGTTATTAAAATCTTATATAGCGTCTTAGAGATAAAGTCCTTATACTTATTCTAACTTTTTAGTTAAAATATTATACTATTAAGATCCTCAGCAATCTTATTAAACTCATTAAGGTCTTAAGCTGGAGCTAGCTTTTTATATAATGACATACTTCTAGGCATAGGACTTCTATTCTAATATCTTTCCTAAAGCTCTTTAACGCTGTTAAGTATAGGCTTATGCTACTCCTTCTTCTAAACCTGCTTAATATATTTTGTATAATAGGCTAGATAAAGAATAAGTATAGCAGCGTAAAAGGGCGAGTTATCTATTTTATGGTAATACCTATTAAAGGTATTCTAAACATTTTTAATACGTTTAGAGAACTCCTTATTAGATATATACTCTTTCTAATTATATAATATTAGCTAGATTAAAAAATAGAGAGAGGAGATAAACTAACCTAGGATTTATTAAGGTGCTTAATTATAATGTCTATTATAAAGAGTATATTCTTAAGTGTTACTTTATATCCCTAGTATTTTAGGATTGCCTAGTAAATATCTAGAGAAAACTTTTTATTATATAAAGCGCCTCCTAGTCCTTTAGACTAAGATAGTCCTTTTTAAGCGTATTAAGGTTATGCTTAGTATATATATTAACAGCAGACTCTTTCTAAATTGCTACGCTAAGTATAAAATACCAGCTATTCTATCTCATACAATTATTAAGCGGAATTCTTCTCCCTATAAGACTTTTAAACCCCCTTATCTAAATAGCTAAGCTATAGGTATATACAGTAATGTTATAAAGCTTTTTAAGTGCACTAAGTTTCTAAAACGTATTACTCTTCTCTTTTTCCTTTTTTAGATCTAAATCTTTTCCTTTTTCTTTATATAACTTAATATTATTAAAACTAATTAAGTTTTTAAAGAGGAAAGCCTATATAGTAAGGTTTAGAATATAACCCTAATAGCGGATCTATTAGTAGGCAGGATTCTATTTAATTCCCTCTTCCTAAAGAAGCTAGTTACTTATTATATAATAGAGCTTATTATTTATAGTATAGTTATTAAATATAACGGCACCCAGCTTTTATATAATCCCATTGTCACGGGACTCACTCGTTCTCACGTCCCTGCGCGTTTTTGACGTTCTTGACCCGTGCTCACGTTCGTCCCGAGACACCTACGCACGTTCCCCTACAACCCCTATTTATACCTTGTACCTGGCACACGAAGACTCTTCTTCTTTATCCAATGTCTTTGTATCAACCACGCATAGTTACGTGTACGTAGCCTTCTCAATTACTACCTCGTTTAGTACATTGTATCCCGGTTTGTGCCTACTCCGTGACACCCATAGTCTTTAAGCACTAGAAAGAGAGTATTCTATTACTTGTTCCTGCTATAAGAGGCTACTGTATAAAGGCTAAGGAGAGTATTTATAAGCTTTTCCTGGCTATTAATAAAATAGCCATAAATTATAAGGAGAAGGTAATTATTTAGAGAGGTCTAGATATTAATGGAGAGATAAATACTTATTAGTGTAGACTGCAGCCTCTTTTATATAATATCCTTGTCACGGGACGGGGTCAATGGCAGCTAAACGTATGTATTCGAGGAGTCTACAGGACGTTACGCGATCGATCGTAAGGGTCGAGGGCGTAAGGAGGTGATATACCCACGCGTAGCTGATATAAGCTATACGCGAGGTATACACGAGAGCACGGGGCTCTCCTCTAGAGGCCCCTGCGGTCGGGTTCCGTGACAATCCTTTTGCAATAGCTATAAGTTATAGATTTTTTTACTAACTGCTAAATAGGCTGTAGTTATATAGCCGTCTACTTTAGGATTAATTAACTGTAGAAGAACGTAGAACTCTAACTACTTAACTATCCAAAATAGTAGGTTTTGTACGATGATTAATATAATAAGGGCCTTATTAATAACTTCCTTACTTAGGACCACTTAAAGTACTTCTAAATCTAGCTCTTTTATCTTATTTTAAGATAATACTTTAAGGTAAAGATCTTTTAATTAATTCCGTATTGCTTCTTTTATATAACTAGTTTTAGGCTTGACCGTAATGCCATACTTTAATGCTAAGTGGTTTTAGAAGTTAGAGGTTAACTATGCAGTATATAACTCTATATAGTATTTATAATAGAATAAAAGACGGGCGTTTTTATTTTATATGGGCTTATTACTACCTAATAGATAGGTATGCTCCTATATTAAAAGAGCTAAGCGACCTCTTATATTTTTTAATTTAGAGGTATTAATAGAGTTAAGAGCTTCTGATTTCACTTCTAAAGCCATATTTATACAGTTATATGCTAATTACAAGAGGCTCTATACGAAGCTCTACACAAAGCTCTGCACGAAGCTCTACACGAAGCTCTACACGAAGCCCTACACGAAGCTCTGTGTTACGGACGCTTTAAGTACGATATTACGACTACTTGGGGAATAGTCGCAGGAAGCTAGTTGGTTAATACAGGCACGGTCCAGGATGGATCCGGTGGAACCATGTGACGAGAAATAGTAAGCGAGTCATATAATATTATACGCAGTATACAAAGTGTACGCAGTGTACACCCGTGTATAACACGTATAACACGTACCTTACGTATAAAAGAGGATTTCTTAGGAGTATAGTTATGTATTTAAAGGACCTTAGTCCCTACTATAGATAGTTCTCTCCTTGTAGTAAATCTCAGAATACAATTAGAGTTAGTCTATTAGGCAACTACTCCACCAGTTATTATTATGTTGTTAATTTGTTTTTACCTATATACCTAGCCTAATAATAGGACCTACCATAGTTCCTGCTACAAGGTTCTGTTACACATTTACTACTAAGGTTACAGTATTAAACAAGATCGAATAACATGCCACCTAAAGCACCAGTTACAATAACGTTAACGATAGCCACAACCTTAGGACCAGGAGACACCAGTATAGCAGATATAGATTCTTAAGTAGTTACGTAAGGTTAGTTATAGGAAATAGTTAATTACTTATAAGACAATAATAGGATACTTAAAGAATGTATTAATGGAATTAGAGCAGTAAAAATTAAACTACCTTCAATCAAATGGTTCTTAGGAGAGAAGTTAAAGCTTAAGGGGTTTCTTACACAGATATACTTTAAGGTAATGCAGAAAGGAGCGAAGTTAGCAATATTATTAGATTAAGTAGCCTATGCAGGATTATTCCTAATAGGGAGGGCACTTAAGTGGTTTAAACTATATCTCATGGAGATATAGGCTAATAGCATAATAACTACTAACCAGGACGTACGGTATATATTTACTAGTTAGAACGGGTTCGCGGAATAACTAATACAGATATTTAGAGACCTGGAGGCTATAACCACAGCAGAACAAAAGCTTCAGAATTTAGTACAACGCACTTTAGCAATTAAGTATATAACACAGTTTTAAACACTAGCTATATAGGTCGAGTGGAATAACAAGGCGCTTATAGCACAGTATAAATAGGGACTTAAGGTTAAAGTCCAGGACATAATTATCCTAATAGAAGATGCGGATACTCTAAGAGAGTTAATAAACTAGTTAATAAAGATTAATAATAGGATCTATTAAAGGGAATAAGCTAAGAGAGGGCAAGATAGAGTTCTATAGTTGTATAAGGCGCAGAGTACGCAATAATAGATATAGAGTTAAAAACCATAGAATGGCGCAGAGCTAATAGACCTAAGCGGTACTAAAGAAACCTAAAGATGGGAAAGGAAACTATAGAAACCTAAAGGTTAGGGATCTAGTAATTAAAGGACCTAGAAGCAGAGGCCAAACCAAAGATCTTAGCAGTAGAAGACATTTAGGCGGACTCTATAGCAAGAAAAATAGTTTAAAGATGGGGCTTATATAAATTGCAGAAAATAAGGTTATTTCGCTAGAGACTATAGAAGTGGTTAGAGTAACTATGCAGTAAAGGGAACTAGGCCAGCAGACGGCACGCACATACAGAGGGACAATGGTGCACTATAAGGAATAAAAGAATATTTAATTAATAGTTTTGCGTATTGTTATAACAATATATACCGAATTTATAAGAACGCTAAGTACAGCGCAAGCTATTAGCTATAGGAGCCATTATTATCTAAGTTTAGAGGAACCAATAAACCAGCTTATAGATTGGACATTAAAGATAATAAATTTAATACAGGCAAAGCATTTACCAACAATAAGGCAATAAGGGCAGCTTACTAGAAGTATACAGACCTTAGAGAAGTTAAAACAGAAGTAGAAACTAAGACCATTATAAAATAGGGTTTAGTAACGGATATTATAACACTATTAGATACAATTTCTATCGCTTTATAAGACGATAGGAGCAACGTTTAAAAGAAATTAAGCAAGCAGACAACTGCTAGTGCTAGCTTATTACTTAATAAAGGTAAAAGGCCACAGGCTTAAGATTCTTAAGAAGAGATAAAAAAAGCTTAAGATTCTTAAGATAAGATAAGACACACCTAAGGACCTATAACGGACGAAAACTGGTGGGAAAGGGCAGCTACTCAGTTTATAAACAAACGAATAAGTATAGAACGCAAGTTTAAGAACTACAAGTTTAGGGAACAAATAAGAATATTAGTAATCCTAGGTAAATGTAGTGTTCAGCCTAAAGATCAAATAATTAATACTAGAATTAAAAAATAAGACAACTACAAGGATCCAGCTACAAGACGCAGAAAATAAGAAACTATAGATAAGTTTAGGATAAGAATTGTTATATAGCAAGAGCAAAAGCTAAATAAAAAGTTAGCTATGCCAGGTTGTATAAGGGACAGAGTACCCATATAAAGAGTTACTAATAGGCCAAGTGCAGGGACACCTAGGGTAAAATGGTTAAACGAACTAGAACAAGAAGAGGATCTAGATATCCTAACCAAGTTTAAAAAAAGACATACTAAAGGATATTATAATATAGTAATAATAAGGTACTTTCTAATAGATAAACCATATATACTAAACTAGTTGTATAGAAAGTGGTATAGGCAACAACATAATAATAAATGGGAAGACTTTTACATATAGCTAAACAAAAAAGTTGTCTAAGACTAACCTATTACGGAGAAACGCATAAGTTATATTAAGGGAGTATTAATTATAATATTAAGGAACCTAGAAGAAGGATTTAAAGACTAGAGAAATAAGCGACAAATTTTAGTACCTATAGTAGAAATACCAGTGGTTAGGTTAACCAGGTATAGGTTTAAACTTAAGGATAAAGATAAACTAAGAGTTGACCTAAAACATATAGCGCATTATATACTATCATAGATAGCTTGTATAGATAATATATATAATATATATAGAATACCAAAAGACAAGAACTAGAAGTACCTAATAAAGATATATTAGGCACTAGAGGAAAAGCGGTTTAGGAACGCTAAGTATATACATAAATAGCACCCAGTAGAAGTATAAGGTTAAGGGGACTTAACACTTTAACTAGGAAGATTCCTTATAGAAGAGTGCCTAGATAGATAACAGTAGTAGGAGTACCTAGAGAACACTTATCTATAGTATATAGAGGAAAAGAAACAAACTAAGTATTAGCTAAGGTTAGACTAAGTATAGGTAGGATCTAGCAGCCAACAGTTAGGAAAAGGGGAGGCGCACAGGACTAGAGGAAACCAGTATTAGAGCCTTAAACCCTTAAAGAAATTTAAGGACAATACCTAAATTTATAGGTTAAATGGCAAGATTAACAGTTTAAAGCGTTAGTAGATAGTAGAGTAACTAGAAACCACATATTACTAAAGGCAGTAGAAAGAATAGGGTTACTATACAGACAGAAGAAACACCTATATCCACTTATAATAATTTCAGGAGATTAGATAGCCTATAGAGGAGGCATTATTAATCTTAAAACAGGACCTATTTAGTTAACTATTAAAGGAAGACCAGTTAGAATGTCTTTTAATATCCTACCATTAGGACAGGATAAGGTAATACTAGGAATGCCTTAGTTACAGAAGTATAATCTAAAGATTAATTGGGTTACAGGTTAGGTTAATATTAAGAATACTTAACAGCGTAAAGTGCGACAGTAAACCAAGTTGGTATAGTACTAAGTCAGAGCGACATGTAAAGAGACTAAGCGAGGCTTAAGTTATATACCAAAGAGATACTATAAGTATGGTAAAAAGTTATAGTTACTAGAAAGTGAAAAGCTGTTAAAGTATATAGCATGGGACTATAAGATAGAATTAAAAGAAGAAATAAGTCTAAAGTTCTTTCCAATTTACAAGCTTACTAAAACGGAGTTAGTAGCGCTTAAGGAATTTATCCAGAAGAACTTATGCAAGGGATATATTAGACCGTTATAGTTATTAGCAGGATATCTAGTACTATTTATCCCAAAGAAAAACAGAAAACTTAGGATGTGTATAGACTATAGATAGTTAAACAGCATTACTAGGAAGAATAGGTATCTTTTACCCTTAATTAGCGAGATCTAAGACAGGATAGGTAACGTAAAGATCTTTACAAAGATAGATCTAAGATAGGCGTACTATTAGATTAGGATTAAGGAAGGCAACAAATAGAAGGCAGCCTTTAGGTTAAAGGAAAAACTATATAAACCATTAGTTATGCAATTCGGGCTTATAAACGCACTAGTAACGTTCTAGAAGCGAATTAATAGTGTATTAGAAGAACACCTAGATAAGTTTGTTATAGTATACCTTAATAACACAAGCAAGCCCCAAAAGGCGGGGAGATGGATCACGGGGTTTTCTCAAATAGAGTTTTCTCCCCATATGTATATAAGGAGTAGTCCGCGTGGGCCCAACAGGGATCCGAATCAGACGTTAAGCAATGAATAATAATATACCTTAATAACATTATCATCTACTTAGAGAATAAGGAAGAACATAGAGAATATGTTAAGTGGGTCTTAAAGAGACTATAGGAAGAATAAATGCCAGTAGTAATTAAAAAATGCGAGTTCTTTATAAGAAAAACTAATTTTATAGGATTTATTATTAAACTAGGAAAGATTAGCATGGACCTAAAGAAAATTAAAGCTATAGTAAGTTGGCACAAACCAGAGAATATTACGCAGTTAAGGTCGTTTTTAGGGTTTTGTAACTACTATAGGAGGTTTATAGTATAATAGTTAAAAAGTATTAAGCCATTTACAAAACTAATAAAGAAAGAGAAACCATGGGTTTAGAATAGTAAATAGAAGGAGCTATTCTAGGAACTTAAAGAGTTATTCACCTAAGAGCTAGTCCTTAAGATCTATTAACTAAAGTTGGAAACGGTTATTAAGACAGACGTATTAGACTTTACACTAGGAGTATGCTTACTATAGAAGCATTAGGACGCATAGCATCCAGTAGCGTACTATAGTCGGAAAATAATACCACTAGAGTTAAACTATGACATCTATAACAAGGAGTTGTTAGGTATAGTTACAGCACTTAAGGAATAAAGAGTATTCTTATAAGGTATAGAGAAACCGTTTATAGTTAAGACGGACTATAAGAACCTTACAGGATTCCTAACAACAAAGGAACTTAACCAAAGACAGGTTAGATAGGCGGAAATGCTTATAGAATACTATTTCGAAATTTAGTATACCAAGGGTATAGACAATGCATGAGCAGACGCTCTAAGCAGAAAGGCTAAACTATAAAGTAATAAAAAGCTATTAGGAGCTTTATTGCAAAAGGATTAAGATAGATTAATTAGGTATAATTATCCAAAGATTATAGCAACCAAGAAAAGTTAGATCCATAAGTTACTAGAGAGTAATTAAACATAGAAGATCTAAGAAGTATAGGTAAAGGATCCAGACTTAGAGCAATATAAAAATAGAGAAGTAACGTATATACCTAAGTCTATTACAGAAGAATTTGTTAAGGAATTCTATAAGGAAATAATATAAGGACATAACAGAGCTACAGGCTTAGTGTTAAGGCTTTAAAAGGAGTATATTATTTAAGGAATCTAGGGGCTAGTAAGATAAGTTATAAAGGAATATCTAGATTGCTAAAGGAATAAACCAACAAGGCATAAGCCGTATAGAGGGCTACAACCTATTAAGATACCAGGAAGACCATAGGAAGTTATATTATAGGACTTTATTATTAAGTTACCAAAGTTAAGAGATCCTATTATAGGACAAGATTATAACGCGATTTTAGTAATAGTAGATAAGCTAATAAAGTAGGGATACTTTATAGCATGCACTAAAGAGATATTAGTAAAAGATGTCACTAAAATCTATATAAAGGAAGTATTTATAAGATACAGAGCACTAGATAAGATTATATCGGATAAAGATCCAAGATTTATAGCAATATTTTAGGAAGTATTTCTGGTAGAATAAGGAGTTTGCGTAGTAACCTCTATAGCATATTATCCGCAAACGGACGGATAAACAGAAAGACTAAACTAGACACTAGAGCAGTATCTAAGGCACTATATTAATCATATACAGAACAATTGGGTATTGTTATTACCAGTTATACAGTTTGCATACAATATAACACCACAAGAAGGAATGGGGATATTACCATTTAAGGCAAACTACGGGTATAAACTAAGAACATTATTATTGCCATATTAAGTAAAGAAGACGAGTAGCACAGCTAAATAAAGAATAGAGATATTAATAAATCTTTATGCAGACCTTATAGAAACAGCTAAACTAGTATAAAAATAAATGAAAAGGTACTACAATATTAAGAGATCTAAGGGACCAGATCTTAAGGAGGGAGATAAAATATAGCTACTATATAAAAATTTTAAGAGTTAACAACCAAGCAAGAAGTTAGATTACGTTAGACTAGGACCTTTTAAAATTACATAAAGAATTTTATTAGTTATGTATAAGTTAAACCTACTAGCCAAAATAAAGATCTACCCTGTATAATATATTGCAATACTAAAACTAGCATATGGAGATATTAAGCCACTAGTTTATAAGGCAGACATATATAGAGGGCAAGAAGAAGACAAATAGCAAGTTTTAAAGATCGTTAGTTATAAGGACGTAGAGGACGAAATATAGTATAAAGTAAAGTAGATAGGCTATAGTAAGACTACCTAAAAACCACTAAGCAACCTAGAGAACGCTATAGGAAAGGTACGGGAGTATTAAAAGAGAGTAGGTTAGGCAATATTAATAAGAAAAAATTACTAAAAAATAAGTCGCCTAAGGGGGACCCAAGAGAAGCAATTACTAAGCTACTTAGAGTTATTTCCCTTATAGGAGGAAAGCCAGTTCTTTTGTTACCTAGCTTATTAAGACCCTATTAAATAAGTTTCTACTCCTTAGAATAAACCTTCTTATAAACCTTCTTAAGACGGGTTAACCGAGCGAACGCAACCTACTAAGACTTAAAGGAGCAACGTTAAGCCTTAAGGGCCCAAGCGGTCTCTTTAGCAGAATAGTAGAGTTTAGCGTGTGTGGCAGCTAACTTAGACTTAAGCTTTGCAGTGGTAGATTAAATATAAGACCCTATAATAAGTTATTTAGGGAACTTAAAGACTATTAAGAGTTATAAAACGCGTATATTTAGCGTTAGAGACAGAGCGAACATTATAGGATAATTAAACATTTGCTTTAGTGCACTCTAAGTAAAATAAGGGTTGTTAAGATAAGGGACTCGCTATTACAATATATACTAACCCCACTTTCGCATAATAAGAATATAGAGATAATATTATCTTACTAAGCAATAGTATAGCAGCTACAGTACAAGCACAACGTTACGCTTATAAAGAAAAAGAAGCTTTAGGTATAATAAGTAAGGATATTAACTAGACTAATTAAACAGATATTACACCTCTAGTGGACGACTTAGAGATATTAGGAATCTTTAAGGATAAAGATAAAGAGGAGGGAGATAGTGTTACGGACGCTTTAAGTATAATATTATAACTACTTAGGGAAGAGTTGCAGGAAGCTAGTTAGTTAATATAGGTACAGTCTAGGATAGATCTGGTGGAACTATATAACAAGAAATAGTAAGCGAGTTATATAATATTATACGCAGTATATAAAGTGTATGTAGTATACGCCTGTATATAACATGTATAACACGTACCTTACATATAAGAGAGGATTTCTTAGGAGTATAGTTGTGTATTTAAAGGACCTCAGTCCCTACTATAGATAGTTCTCTCCTTATAGTAAATCTTAGAATACAATTGGAGTTAGTCTATTAGGTAACTACTCCACCAGTTATTATTATATTGTTAATTTGTTCTTACCTATATACCTAGCCTAATAATAGGACCCACCGTAGTTCCTACTATAAGGTTCCGTTACACTCTGCATAAAGCTCTGCACGAAGCTCTGCACGAAGCTCTACATATAGAGGCTCTGCACGAGGCTCTACACAAAGCTCTGCGTACGGAGGCTCTACACGAAGCTCTGCATCTATTAGATAATCTATATTCTCTCTAAGGCACAGGTCACGTGCACAGGTCACGTGCACTATAAAATCTCTTCGTAGCCACCTTATTTTTTACCCTTCCTTACATCCTCCCTAACTTAGGAGGCACTGGAACGGCAGCTAGCAGAGGACCGTCGTTAGAACCAGACGACCGTCGCCAGAACTAGACGACTGTTACCAGAACCAGACGACCGTCGCTAGAACCAGACGGCCGTCGCTAGAACCAGACGACCGTCGCTAGAACCAGACGACCGTCGCTAGAACCAGACGACCGTCGCCAGAACCAGATGACCGTCCTAGAGCCAGACAACCGTCACCAGAACTAGACGACGATCTTTCGAACAACCAGCCAGCGAATACCACGAACGATTCAATTGATTAATTGA
>Ga0307507_10000693_pt1 | contig 73753 bp, 76 predicted proteins | sample 7_EM_MG_FD_207223 | JGI IMG/M metagenome (GOLD analysis project Ga0307507, IMG submission 207223) | Populus trichocarpa ectomycorrhiza microbial communities from riparian zone in the Pacific Northwest, United States - 7_EM | ecosystem: Host-associated > Plants > Roots > Unclassified | place... | reverse complement strand
ACTCTTTTTTTTTTTTTTTTTTTTTTTTCAAACAATTCAATATGAGAGTGGCAGCCGTTCAAGTTAAACCAAGGGGAGGGAGGGGCTACTACCGCGATGAGCAAGAGATGAAATCACACACCTCCAAGGAAACATTTTCACATCATGAGACATCACTCGTGCCATCCCCGGCGGTCCCCAGCAGTCCCCCACCACCCGTCCCTGGAGATTAATTAAGGTTAGGGTTAACACATGTTTGTAATCACTCGACTTGAAACTTTTACTTCAGGGGGGGCAAAATCTTTGGGGATACGGCTATCAAGGGGTGACTGACTAAATGTGCAAACAGTCAAATATACTAACTATATATTTGAGATATGGATAAGCTCATGACATTGATTGACTTTAAGATAATCTATGTAGAAGCATACAGACTATGTGTCATAGCATTTTTTTTTTTTGTTTTAAATCTATTTATCACGATTCACACACACACAATATTAATAAACCAGTTATTATACTCTTGTATGATACTGGCCCAAGGACCGGATAATAAAAGAACGGTTAGGGATTACGGAATACAGGGGTTGGCATTCGTCAAGCGGTGCTGGAGGAGTGGCTCAACTATCCTGATGAAAGGATAAACAAGCACATTGACTCAATGCAATCACGTATTGAAGCTTGTACTAAGGATAAGGGTGTGGGAATGCATTTAATTATTGGTTTTATTCTTTGTATTATACTTTTCTTTTTGGTTTTACTTAATACTATTCTACTAGTACTTTGGCTACGAGTGGCCGGCCGTGATTTGCTTTGTACCATAGTTTCTAATTTTTTTTTTCTTTCTTAATTTTGCCATTAGACTCCAGTTCCCTTGTTCCCTATCTTGTGTTTTTCAATCTCTAATTCCAACTAAAAGTTACATCTCTGCAGGTCATATGCACTTAGTCTTGGCGCGTATGCGAACCCGGTCGTGTTTCACAAACGTCATGCGTTTGCGAGTAGTCAAGCAAGCCTCGCTCCATCATAAAATCTCCCCAAATTATACTCGGACATAGAATAGAAAGAGCAACAAAAAGCAGTTTCAAAGCAAACCATCGACCTAGAAATAGAAAGAAAGAAAAAACCCAACTCCGAGACACCATTTATTGCAGGTTTCCACTAATCCACCCAATCCAATCCAACCACATAAACCGTAGCATGGCCTAGGCAGTCGTACCATATCAGACCCCCAATACCGACAGTCCGGACATGGCCAATCTAAACTAAACACCACCACCTATCATTCATACCTATTGTCAGCCCAGACCCATTATTGTGTAGACAAAGCTGATTCGGAGAAGGGGGAAAAACCAGATCGCTCACACCCCCTAAGCGCAAACCCACCCTCGCCGTTCGTGCGGTCCTCCTTTTCCGCTCGCGGCTTTGCATTGTTCATATTCGCCGCGAGTACCCCAGCACCGGTTAAGGCTAGGAATGTCGCCAGGGTGTTTTTGGTCCTAATAGTAGAGTAGAGAGAGGTATGATTAGCTTTGAGAATGTGAGAAGGGGTGGAAGAGAGGGAGGCGAACGTAAATAATCTAACGGGCATTATTATCTCCGTTGTTGTGGAATTATAGTTAGACGGGGTAGGTTTAGATTCGACGACGACGGCCTACTCCTACTCCTACTATTGAGGAAGAAAATTGGATAACGTTAGATTTTACCGATAGTATCGACAAGAAGAGAATAAGGTTTCCGGTGGCGGCCCTTTATACAAGAACCTTCTAGGTTAGACTAGACTATCTTTCACTTTCTCATTCCCCTACACCCCACCACCACCTCCCCTACAACCTCGGAAGCTCACCATGTTGACTACCGTATCAGAGAGCGCAGTTACTCACACCGCACGTGACACACCGCCCAAATCCGGTTTGGTCTAGATCGGAGACCCGCGGGATGTGTGCTACAGCCTACAGTACCGTGCCATCCCGGCAGCTAGCTTAGGACACTTGAGATAATTGGTTGGAAGGGAGATAAGATACCGGTATGATAATAGTAAGTGAACGTTACCCGGTCCTTTCCCGACCATTGTTACCGTGCTTGATTGGTCTTACTGTATCATTATCTATTTATTTCCCTTTCTTCGTGTGATACTAGTACTTCGTTTTCGTTTGCTTATAGTAGGTACTGTGGCTTACGAAGAACGGCGGGAAAGGGAGGGGGAGATTGGCGGGGGGGGCGGCAGGACGTTTTGATATTCAGAGTACCGGTGTGGTACTCGCACTGCACTGTACTCGAGTACAGTACTCGGGCGTGTGTCAGCGAAAGCCAGAAAATTATTTCTGCTGATCCCGTGTGATACAAATCTCTATAAAGATAAGGGTTAGTCTATAGATGTTTTCCGATTTTTATGATGGACACACCCGAGCGCTTGCGCTGCGCTGTGCTGTACTGGCACAAGTAAAATAGCGCCCAGCTACCGTGTGGAATCTACAGCTTGTAACGCACGATATAAAGCGTGTTCAAGTCCTGTAATATACTCGTAGTGTTTAGTGCTGTACCTCCTTGCTGAACATGCGCACATCATTAATTTCGATCCTTCTTCCTCCTGCACTCCGCCACCGATGACTAGCTCCTCGTTAACCATTCCGGGGCAGACGTTACCTCGTCAGCTCCTACCTTTCCCGGTAAAGCCACTCTCATATCTCGCCTTTCCGCGAGTCGAGCCGAAGCATGTGAGTGTGTGGAGTACGAGTGTCGGTGCATGGGCCGCCCTGCCTAGAAGATGAGCAGGGAAGTTGAGAGAAGAAATTGTAAATCCAGCGGGGCACTGAGTGAGGAAAAGACAGGCATGGCACCGGCAAAGAAATCTGCTATGGAAGCGGCGTGTGAATATGACACCGACAAGGGCGAAGAAGCGGTGGAAGCAAACATCAGAGGGCTACCCTTCCCCTCCACAGCCTCCACAGTAGTTCATATGGCGCAGTCTGCTCGCAATAGGGCTCATGGTTTCAATCTATTCACAGCATAATATCAATACTCGCGAAATAAACTAGACGCAGGAATGATATCACAAATAATTAATGATACAGCCAGACCCCATCAAGGTAACGTTAAGAAAGTTAAAACAATTAGGCAAGGCATAAAAAACCCTCTCTCCCTCCAGCAGAGAAAACCCCAAAAAGGAACTTAAATCCAATCCCTTTACTTTTTCCCCTTTTTAACCAATCCGCCTCATTCTTCGGCCGTTCATCATCACCAGAGAATCATGCTAGGACAATTTCCTAGGTATTTTCATCCGAAAGTTGCACCGCCCAGGAATAACACGAGAAGAAAAAAGAAAATAGAATGACAGATAGTTAGAAGGAAATAATTATCAGCTATCAAAGGCTTCTATCCACTCATGTCTAAAACCCTCCAAACCCAGTAGCTTGCGGCGCAATTCCGTTGGCGTACGATTGTTGTGGCATAGGGCCACCCGGTCCGGCGGTGAGCATAAGACGATTCCCCAGAATTGGAGTAGTGTCTTCGGCTTTTTGCTGAGTAGCCTCCCTGACCTTACGCTCTTCATTGTCTCTCTCAAGAGAAGCAATCTTCTTATTTTGTTGTCTCATGGCATTGATCATGAAAGGCTGCTCTAGTTAGAACGTCTCGCATGAAGATCACACTTTCGGGTGCAACTCACCATTGTGTAGTCACTCAAACCATGGCGCCACGAGATCTCCATGACAACATCAAGCTGGATAAGGTCATAGCAGGCGTAAAGCATACCAACATAGCATTCCCGGCTGCCAATGTCGACGAACTAGGAGCACCAATCAGTAAGAACACCTCCAAGATAGAATATTTTATACTCACGTAACGGAGCAACTCTTCTGCTACATCTTCCTTTCCGGATACGGCGGCGGTCTCAATAGCATCTTTGAAGAGCCTATCCTGCTTCGATAGAGCAATAGATTGGTTCCAACGCTTCTGCTTACGGTATATATTGGCAGCGATCTGTCGAAAGAAGACAAGTCTATAAAAATGTTAGAAACTCTCACCAAACAAACGCATCATAGAAACTCACTCGTGCTGCTCAAGACGCTGAGCAAGTTCAATCGGATCATAGTTGTCATAGTTCTCGACCGAATCACGGAGCGTCTTGTAATCTTCTTCCTCGATCAACAAATCATTAATAGCGTTGTTGACAATCTTGTTATTTTGAGGCTGAACATTGAGCAAGAACGGTTTGATAAGAGGAATATTGTCCGACTTCTCAAACATTCGCACAACACTAGAAAAGGTAAGCCCAATGCTACCAATAACAGAAGGGAGCTGGCCCACCGAGAAACATCAATGCGAGGTGTAAGAACAGCTAACAAATCGGTAAGCAGGGAAGGTTGCTCCTGCAGGTAAAAGTTCAGGGCACGGTAGTAAATTTCCAGGTTGGCGACCTTGACGACAATATCCTTGAATGACTGGTGCTCCCAGGAATCCGCTGCTCTCTCCATCATTGCTAAAGCGGCATTATCCCACTCGTCATAGCTGAGATAAATGCATTAGTCGCGTTCAACATGGGGAAAGCGGCAGCACGTACTGGCAATACAAAAATATGAGCTCAGGCCAAAGATGAGCTTGCTCGCAAGCACGAATCATTTTTGGAATGTTGATACGGCCCCAGAACAACTTAAGATGTTCCATTACACGATCGGGGTGGTATTTCGAAAGTGCAATGCCCAACTCAGTGAACATACCCTGCAATTAAACCAGTCAAAATTAGCCAAACGATGCCCTCATGCCTCGATAGGACAGTTCAACATACCATATGGGCTCTCTCTAAACCCAATCCAGCCTCGAGAAGGCTAATCAGCTCGCTAAAGTACCCATTACATTCGTATTGCTTGACAAGATCTTGCAGCTCTTCGGCGTGGACAATCAAGTTGAGACCGCAAATCTGCGCAAGACGGAATTCCTTCTTGGAAACACAAGCCTCGTTGACCTGCTTCCATACTTTTGTGCTATTGGCTTTACGGGCGCACTCAACAGCATTTTGGTACTCTTCCAAAAATACGAGAGTAGTCTAAGATGGATTAATAAAGGGATTCATGAATTCAGGGGAATATATGGACCTACAGCCAATTTGGCCCAGTTGGAAATGCTTGAAAAGAAGATTTTGGCGGCCTGGTGAAGTCCCTCTTCGTATGCCTTGTCACCACACTCTTCGATATTAGCAACGTTAGAGCTATTTAGGAACTCTTCCAGCTCAGGCAATTTATCGACCCTAGCATAGCACAGAACCAAGCTACTATCAACAGCTGGCTCTCTCAAGGTCTGCCTGCACATTTGAAGATATCTGATGAGATCCTCGAATTTCCCAGCATGAGTAGCTATCTCAATAACTTCAGTGTAGTTGCTAGGATCCTTAGCGCGGATATAGGATTCGATAGAATCGGTAATACGAAGGCCGTCCAACTGGGCCTTACCGAGACGACTCCATACTTCGGGCAAGTCAACACGATCAGCGTAGCCAAAGGCGCGTTCAATGCTGACTATGTTTTCAATGAGAACATTGATAGCGTCACTATGCGCATTGATCTTCTTGTAGACTTCGAATGCCTCCTCGTTGAGCCCATTCTGGATGGCAATGTGGGCTACATCGGGGCCGTCGTAGTTTGTGAGACGGTGAATGTAGTCCATTACGCGGGCCTTATCCGCTTTAACTGCCGTGAGGATAAGCAGATTCTGCAAGCTGCTGTTATCACTGAACGTAGACGGCTCAAGAATAATCTTCTCAAGAAGCTCAATCAACTCGGTCGGGAGATCATTGCTCAAGAAGCACTGTACGGCCACCGAAACATCTTCAGGGTCAGTAGATTCGGGGACGGCAGTTGCAACAACTTGGTCCACCAGAGAACGGCGGTGGATGTTATTGGGGCTCAAGACAAACCCCCATAATTCGGAATCACGGCGTGCTACAAGGTACCGGGCCTGCTGTTTGAACATGGAGTTCTCATTGGTAATCCTAACCAACTCGATATCATTCTGACCCTTCTGGTATGCAATGAATGCCAAGTACGGATCTCTCTTTTCGCAGTACTTTCCGACTACCAAAGTATCGTACTGGTCGTTCTCCTTCAAGAATTTCTCTGGGTTGTTGTTACTATCGATGTATATCTTGGCAAGGGCGTTGTAGACAGCTGGTTGTTGATTCCCAGTAGCCAAGGTATCCTCCAGGAAGGGCAACAAAAGCTTTAAACGGTTTCTGCGCTCAACTTCGGCAACAAGCTCATCGATAGGAATTGCTGAGCTCTGGACAGACTTCAATAGACTCTTAATGATGGACTCCTCGCAATCAACATCCAAGAGCCCTCCAACCACCGCTGGAGTTCTGGCCGGATTAACTCTCTGGACATAAACCTCAATGGATTTGAACTGCTGGTTCTGGTATAGATATAAGACCAGCTCGTGGATGAAGTTGAAACGATCGCAGACCACAATCAGTGGAAGTTGCTCAGTCAGCTTTGCCTCCTTAAGGAAATTCTTGACCTTCTCCGGATTGTAGAAATTGCTATCGCGACAGATACGCTCTACCTCACTCATCTGACCGCAAATAGTAGCAGCTTGGATGTACTTGAAGTGTACGTCCGGATCTTCACTCAAATTGACGATACTGCCAAGGTAATAGTAGAGACCCTCGAAGGTCTTGAAACTCTCAAAGAGGTCAATCAAGCGATTAGCACCTAAAAGGTCGGAGTATTTAGTCGCAATTTGAATCACAACTTGGAGGTTTTGACGAATGTTAATCCTCAGCATCTCCCGCATGCAGTCCAAGGATTGCTCCAAGGACATCCTCCCAAAATACTCAACAATGAATTCCGGAGCAAGCCCGGGACTATTGTTGCAGAGAACCCGCTTAACCGCAGCAGGATCATCGTAATGTTCCAAAGCCTACGGAGAAAATCAATTGTAAGTATAAGGCCGGCAAATATAGAAAAACAGTAAGAGGATATCATACTCTCTGGAATAGGCCCGCGTTCTCGCACAATTTTGCGATCTTTTCACGATCATAGTACGAGAACATATTATTCAACAAAATAGCATCCGCAACTTGGGGCGCATTCAGGAGGTTCATTTCCAACAAACGGGTCTGTTGGGCCGCATGCTCTGGCTTGTTTCCCTCCAATGCAGTTAATAGGAAAGCCGTGGCCTGCTGGATCATATTCTGTGACAAAAAAACATCAACCACCCGGTCAATATCAACCAAGGAACCACCCTCTTGGCTGGCAAGTTGAGTTGCAAATTCGGCTCCTTTCTCCGGGTTGATTCGGACGATATGCGTCAACAAAGCCGTGTAGTCGGGGCTATATCCGACCTTTTGTGCATACGGCACGATCTTGTCGAACTGCCCAGTCTCGGCAAAGGATGCAACAACTTTCTGAGGAACATTGGCCCGCAAATAGACACTCAAGGCGAGATTAACATCATGGACCCTAACGGCATCCCCCAGTTCTTCTGTGCATTCCAACTTGTTTTCCTTCAACCATTTCTCAAGCAGATGTTTCCGGTTTTGTGCAAGAACGGGCTTGACCAATTCGATAGTCTCGTGCTTGTTCAGCGTTGTCTTGTCCAACAACATACCAAAGTATTGGAGGATGACCGAAAGCTGTCCAGGAGGTGCTGGAACGGACTTAAACTGTTCGATGGTCGCTGGAGTGCGCAGGAATCCACGAGGAGAATTTGCGGCAACTTTAGCGGCCTCCACATAATTCTTTTGGTCCATAAGTGACTGAAATTGCTTCTGATATAGCTCATCAGCGCCGGCAAGGCCAGCCCGCGAAGCAAGTTTGATGGCAAGTGTTGAGTTCGCCGGGTTTTCTCGCAGATATGGGATGATCTGGTTCTCATCGACACTCACGCACAGGACTTGGCCCTTTCGGTTTACGCCAATAATACCGGAGCTAGCTTCATGGGGTGCTGTGATGAAAATGGTTTCACTCGAAATGCGGTTCATGAAAATGCAGGCTCCAGTCTCAAGATCGTACAAATGGATGAAACCGTATTTGGTAACCAAATATATGACAGAAAACCTTGGTGAGATCTGCATTGCAACAGGAAAATCGTTGACGGCCTCCGCTGGGAAATAGACATCGACAGCCTTCTTCTGAAACACTGGGTTGGCAGCGACATGGTCTACCTCAACTACATGGAGTTTGGCTCCTTGACCTGTTCGGACAGCAAATGTGAATAGCTTCGTGTCAGAGGAAGCCCCTTCAAGTCGGATCGAGGCGAATGCAGCGGCGTGACCTTCGATGGCCTGGCTGATCCCTCTATCTTTAGAGTACAGCTGCATGTTACCCACAACACGGCCCTGTGATTGAGAAATACCGACAACAACCATCCATTTCTCATCCGCATTGACGCGGTAGTTAATGATTTGGCAACCCTAATTCTCAAAAGTCAAAATTGATCCCCATCCTTGCAATGGCCATGCTTACCGAAAGATTCATGTGCCGGTCGAAGATCTTGACAGGGGCGGCTTGGCCAGGATCCATAACATCCCAATGGTAAACGCTATTGTCTGTAACAAGGCCCAAGCTCCTCTCGCTAATCCACTTCCAAAAGACAACATCCTCATTCATTGTATGCGACTTCAGCTTCTCCTTTGCTTCCAAGTTGAAAATCTGAAGCGTGCGTTGGGCTTTCAAGGCGATAATCTGTTTGCTCCAGTGCATGATAGCACTATCTGCCTTGATTGTCCTCCGTGTGACCTGGTTGCCATTATGAAGGTCGATTATTACGACTTGTGCTGCTGCCTCATCACTCTTTTCACGAACACAGATGAAGTGATCGCTCTCCAAAGTCTGTGGATGATAACGGTTAGGGAATGGCTCAAAACCACGACCAGAAGCAAAACTTAATAGTAAAACTTACGGTAGTATTGAAACCTATTGATGCTTGCTGTTTTCAAACAGTCAGTGAATAATTCATTCGGGGATACCAAAGCTGTTTTGGTGGTCCATACTTGAATTTCGAGCTGTGGGAGCTATAGATATAAAATTATCAGTAAATATTATCAGACAGCGGTTCAAACTTAAAGTGCGGCTTACAGATAGAAGTTCGGTAAAGGTAATTGGTAAAGGGGCCATGTTTGCTCTAAGCTTTGAGCGCTAGGGGCTCACCCACGTTGAGTAAAAAGGAGGCAAAGAGATAGACAAAAAATTATGAGGAGCAAAGCAAAAAGCTAAGAAATTTGAAAACGAATCGAAAGCAAAAGTAAGGAGTGCAGAGAAGGAGGTAGCGCGAAGATTGAGAGAAGTTGGATGGAAAGTGGGGTGTAGGTAGATGAGATGGAAAATGGTGGGTTGGGGCGGTGGAGATGATGCCTTTTCTCGTTGGTGCCGCCATCCGCGAAGTGCTGAGAGGTGTCGTTTGATCCGCGAGACCTGCTGTATAGGGCTACCTTTTACTCTGTAGCTGCGAATTTCGCAGCCCTAGCAAAAAAAGACAGCGTCTTGTTGAGCCTCATCCTTCACCTTTTCAATGCCGGCACGATACTGTACCGTACCTTTATCCCCTTAAAACCAAGAATAAGGAACTGATCAAAACAGCTAATTACCTCCCAAGACTCTTTTCGCCACAATCCCCCTAATTAGAGAACAAAAGGCATGGTGCTCATACCCTAACATTAAGCTACAGATATGAGCTACCAGTAGAGGAGTTTGATCCCAGCTGTCATAGTACGGCACTGCACATTCCCTTTTCACCCCAAAACAGTCTAAAGACAAATGCTACAGTATCGGCTTCAGAGCTCCTTAACCAAAGAACGTGCTTGAGTGGGTAATAGCAGCACTATCCTCGTTGGTCCGGGTGATCATTGGCTTCTGGGCAACTAACATTGTCCTGCCTAAATTCTGCCTTAAGCCACCTCCCCTTTGATGAAGTGAAAAAAACCCTAAAAGGAGAGGTGTAACTATTCATGATCGTTCAACGATAAGGCCAAAATCATCGTGCAAGTTTAAGGTCTTAACTCTAGAAATACTAATTCCTCTCGCAGGGACCCTTCTTTTTTTCCCTTTGATTACCATGAAGTCACACATATGATGCACACAAAACCGCCGAGTTCCTGCGGTTGGGTATTCTATCGGCTCTCTGTTACACCGACCAAGTTTGGTCAAGCATTCTTACGGGTATCCCCATTAACTTTTAAACCGTTCACCCTACAATTAAGGCCTTGCTCTGCATAATATTAAGATAAATGAGAAACATCGGAATAGATAGCAAATAATATATGCTCTAATGGATGTGAGGCAACCACGAACCCTGAGAAGTCTTTAGACCCCCAAAATTAAGGGACAGAAGATCTAAAGTGATAGCTGCCAACCACCACCTCTTATAATAATAATAAAAAACTCAATTTTGTAGTGTATGTCCCATGTCACCAAAGTTACAGCTCAAAAACTGGGAGATAATTTGCAATTTCTGTCTATTGCACACCACAAACACCTAGATTGGAAACATCTCTCTTATACCCCAGATAAATACCCAATAAAAGTAACATCCTGAGAAGGGTCTGGAGCTTAATTGAAAATTTTACAAATTCTTGACTTCTAAACGAAAAAATACCGGGCTTACTATCCGCTCTTTGGCTTGTCAATAGTTTAATGGAGGACTTCCCGTAGGAATCTGGAAAAATCTAGAAGTTAGAAAATGATTTAGAACAGAATCCTATTCCCGCAGCAGCGTCTGGTTTCTAAATATTCAGATTTTCTCAATCCCATTGAAATGATAAAGAATGGAGGAGAAATCGAGGGATAGGTAATAGTACATGACAATTATCACTAGATAGTCAATTCTCAGTCTTTGTGAGAAATTTGATGTATAAAAGAATTAGGCGACGAAAACGCAGAGAAACCTGTGCTGCAGCAGTGCAGAATGCTCATCTAACTTTTCTCGCCGGATCACTGGTATCATGATCATACTACTACTTCAAACACAGTATAGTACGGAAAGTTTATCCAATCATTGCTCTATTTCTAAACTTTGGAAAGTCCTAAATCTGAACCACACCCCCACCCCCTTGGTTCAGACTCTTTTCAGATTTGGAATTTATAAATAGCTTTTCCAGATTTTAGCGGAAAAGGTTGCCAAGACCTCTTCTAAATTACTTCCAGATTCCTACGGGAAGTCCTCCAATGCTAGTAAAATGCAGCCCGATATCGTAATCTTAAATAACTGATACCGGATGGTGAATTAAAGCACAAAGTTACAAAACCGGCAGACGGTACAGTCACTGTACTTTGCATCCTGGGCTTTTATGCCAGGCAAGTATCTACTTTGTTCCGAGCTTCCCACCTACCGTATGATACTCCGTGGGCACGACAAACCCTGGCTGGCCCCCCTTCTTCTCCCAACCTCCCCCTCCTTCGTTTTACCTCAAGCTCCCCATATATTTCTGATAGCTGTCACTAGTTCTTTTAACATGCCTGGCAAGCTTATGATAAGTTACTGTGCGGCAACATATGATGACAAACTTACCGTTTGAAGATGAGAATAGCTCGAGTGATAATCAATGAAGAAGGATGTCTCTGCCCGGGCCACCACTAGCATAGGATCTCCTGAGCCGCTCCCTGGAGTAGTGACGTTGCAGTGCACTTTTGTTGGAGCTAAAAAATTGAAATTATCCCCGAGCATACTGTAGATCTTCACTACCTACAATTTGTGATACAACCGGTAGGAGCAATGCAGTGCCCTAGCGCGAGGCCATGGTGATCACTACTACCGTATTCACATCTCAAGCAGTTGAAGAAAAAATCACCACTTAGAAGCGGCAACTTGGCCAGACCCTCAAAAACACAATAATCAGACCCAACCCAATCCTGTAGATCTCTGGTGCGGGGCCCGTCGACATCACAGCGCATGAGCCGCTCGTCCCAGTACTAGTACTCATAATTTTCCGGCGTTTGCAAACACGACTGCTATTGCATGCCACCAAAATATTGAGGCTCCGGGCAATTTCTTGCCCACATGCAATAGCAGCTGCGTTCGCAAACGTCAGAAAATTACGAGTATTGTACCCACAGTTCAAACCCATACCACAAGAACTAGAATGATTGAGGATCTCGCTAGAACGTTAGAGCTACCTCCCCTAGTAAGGACTATGGTATCTCCCTTTTTAATTGTCTCAACCGGAGAATCTTTTCACTGTGTTTTCTCCCCTTAATCCAAAGGGGAAATTCTGGACGTCCTCGGATTGTTCTCAATCATTCTGGTTCTCACAGTGCTGTAATGGTAGCCCACCTGCCTGGCTTCCCACCACACGACCAACCATGATTAACTTGCCTTGCATTTCACCCACCTCCAGTCACAACAGTCGTATTCGAGCGTTCCCCGTTGAACCCACCAGGAGTGTAGCCGGTACTGAGTACATAATATGATAGTCACGTGCCTTATCCGCGCGCACTGCGACCAGAAGGCCCACCAAAATTTCTTATCAGACCCACGTGACTAATATATCAATCGGTCGGCAGTTGCAATCACCCATCAACCCCTGCTTGCATCCCAACCCTTCCCGCCTCCCAATTGGCCATCGGCCAAATCGCCTGTTACCCTCCTTACCCAGCAAAACTATATAACCTCCCCACCCCCACACTTTTCCCTTCTTTTTCCTTTCCTTTTCTTCTTCATACTTACCTTGTGACAGACTCGGACGTTCATTGATATCCGAGACTCGGAGAACTCCACCTTCATTGCACACCGAGGGTAGAGCCTCTGCCAAAGGTCTTCGGGCCTTCTGGGTTGCTCAATTTTTGATTTATTTAATTGATTTATCTTTTTTATCATGCTTGATATTATTGATATTGATTATTTATTTTTTCTTCGTTGGGGTCTGGGCTTTGTCGAGGCTTTGAAGGAAGATTGAATAAATAGGAATTTGGATTGTTGAAGGAGCGCGTTGTGAAATGTTGTAATGGGTCCATTTTGTATGGGGGAGGATCGGCTCTGCGGGGGCTTTTTATTTGTATTATGGATATTCTGGCGTGTGGGATTGCTTCGGCTGTGCTATGTTTTGTATGGTAGAGTGTAAAAAAGAGTGCTTTGTGGTGGAAAATTTCCTATGCCATATCAACTTCCGAAGGACGCAGAACGCGTGCGTTTGTGAGGTGGAAATGGGTATGTTCAGAATGTGAGTTCAGTTTATAGAAATTGATGAACGATAGACTACAGTATGCGCGTGAGCCATGCGCACCCGACTCCACAAAAGCGTGAATTTTAAGCTCTCTGGGGAAATATTAAAGGATGGAACGGGCAAAAAAAAAGGCGCAAACGGGAATCGCCTCGTTTGAGCCTAGGTCACTTTATCACTGGTCATAGAGTATGCTGCTCAAGTACGGTATATACATTGCGACCACATCCATCCATCAATTGCCTAACTAACCCCCATCTATCAATCCTCCGAGAAAAGATCCCTCAAAACTGCATCCTCACAGGCCCCCATATCCGGTGGCTTCATCCCATACGTAGCTTCGTAAACAAAGATACTTAGATTACTAAAGAAAGGCCTCAGCAGCTCAGATCTTATATCGCCCCCATTCTTTTCTAATTCCCTAACGTGATCGCCAGCCAACCATGGCCTCCGCCGATTCTCCACAATTGTGCCATGCGAAGAGGATGAAGGCAGCTCGCTTGCAACTTGATCGACGAGAGCAGTTGGATTCCAGTCGTTCGGGCGGTAGACCGCTTCTATCGTGTCTGTTACGAATAGCCATTCGTGTAACTGAAACTCGTCAGGAGCGATGACTAATAGGGTGTCCAAGAGTTTGCAAGCCTGCAGAATCGAAGAGTCTGTGTGTATGTCGTTCTCCTCCTCTGGGAAGAGAGATGATAGAGCGGATTGTAATTCGGTGTTGATGAGCGGCCAGAGAGAAGAAATATGTACTGGAGAAGTCCTAAGAGCTAATGCTCGGAATACGAGGTAGATGTCCCCTCTTGTGGCCGAAGATGGTGAGGTTACTGCTGTGGCAGATAGTAATTCGACTAGCTTTTCTTCTAGCTCGGGAAGATTAATAACGAAAGTGTCCATCTCCGCCGCGAGTATTAAGAACGCAATCCTTCTTAGGTTGAGTTGGGTCTTCTTATCAGTCTCCTGCCGTGCCGAGGTGGCGCCCACACCAAAAAGAACACCCGCGGTTGTAGGTGGGGTGATTCTGCCTAAAAGTTCCGTCATGCGTTCTCGCTCGCTGACGAGGAATTGTCGAGCTAACGGAACCCAGTTGCTTTTAACAAGTGAAATTGGCGATGAGAAGAATTTGGGATCAAGAAAAGCATCAGAGAGTTCTTTTTTCCAGGCCTTTTGATTATTAGGCAATCGTGTGAGTTGGTATAGAAGGTCTAGTACCCCTCCTGTGACATTGTGTGGGAATGATTTGGACCTGAAGGTTGGACCTATTACATTTGCCGAGATTGCAATGGAGGCAGCGACCACCCTATCGGGCTCGACGAGGACCTTGCGAAGTTCTGGCACGGTAGATACCAAGACGGCTACAATGTCGACCGGGGATGTTTTTCCCTTGCTAGTCCGATCCCCCTTATTATCTCCATCGTTTTCCTTCCCCCTCTCTCTCTCTTTATCCTTATCGCCTGCGGCAGCTGGCGCCGGAGACTCTAGCACATTTTGGCCAATTGGCTTGACCGTGAATGCTGCGGTTAGTAGCCTAATAAAAAGATCCTGTGCAAAGCGTCAACCGTGGCTCGAAAACAATTGATAGAATAATTAGCAATGGAACCTACCCCTAGTTCCTTTCTCATTCGTCTCTGCTCTCCAAAGTTGGTATTATCTACCTTTTCTCCAAGGATAGCTGTGAAACCTAGTAAACCCGGCAATGTCTGACGGTGTGGGAATGGGTTGGCAAGAACATCTTTCAAGAAGGCCATGCAGTCTGCCCAGATTTCATCCATCGCATCATCCTCTAAACTGCGGGCGTATTCTACTAGGAAGACCACAACATCAAGGTCTTGAAGTTCAGCGGTGAGCGCCGATTTACGGTTCGGTTCCAGCGCAGCCGGATTTGTTCTTGAGTAGATGGCATTAAAAATAGCGGGAATCGTGTGTTTGGGCCTCGATCCATCAAGTACATTGATAAGTCTGAATATACCCCCAGTTTTCTTGACATCGCTTGTTGGTGTTGGTTTGGCTGGCCAGAGTTCAATCAACGTCTCTAAACATTCAAGAGTTTCCGCGCCAAAGAGATGTTCCAGAATCCTGCGAGCGCGCCCTCTCATTCGCACACTAACGTATTGCCAACTCTCCTTGCTGCCGGGGTCCAGCTCACTTTCCCCGGTAATTGCGTTAGAATCACCCCAACTCCAGATTGCATAGCAGCTTTTCACGGTATCCCTGAAACAAAGAAGTACCGTGAGACGGTTATTTGCTGCTGAGCTTCTATGCTGTGGACTTTCGACTGCAAAGACACCGCTAACCATATTCCCGAAGAATGTGCTAGCTGTTGGTGCATCAGGGCTTTTGGTGTTGGCCCCAGCGCTCTTGATTTCTTCATTAACAAGCTTGTCATGAGCTGCTCCAAGTATCTGTTCGAGGCCGTGCAGAAGAGCAACCAAGGTACCTTCCGGACTATTGACTGGTGAAATCAAATCATTATGTTCCTCCTGTCTGAAGACCTGTTTTAATGCATGAAAGGCCTGTCTTATTTGCTCGCATAGACACTCAACCAGTGGCATCAGAATTTGAAATATCACGTTCTCCAACAAGGGCAAGCACTCAGTCAAGAAATTGACCCAGCTGTCCAATACTGGTCGACTACTCGAACTAGAAAATCCACCGACAAGGCATTTAAGAAGCTGCTGTGGTGGTATAGCTCTGGGCGGTGCTACCATCGTTTTCTCTGTCTCAACGGAGATTGGTGCCCGCCCTCCCTTAATACTTCCGGTATCTTTTTTGAACTGCCCCAACTGGCTTGCAGGTCTCATCAAAGAAAGCTTCAACGCTGCAAATAGTACATCCAATAGTGAAACTTGCACGTATGTGTCCGCAACATCTAAAGCCGAAATGAGGCGGGCCGTAAGAACATTCTCGAGTTCCATGTCCACAAGAGGCTTTACAAAAGGGCTTAGGAGTAGTTGGTGTAGCACTTTCAATGCTATCCTATGAAGGCGAGATACTCGCTCGACATCTTTTTTCTCTTTGGCATCACCCTCAATGGCCCTTATAGCGGCTTTGATAAAAAATGTTTGGAGGGTCATATCATCTTCCCCGTATCCGGCTGGTGGGAACGAAAATGTTAGCTACACAGGACTTGATTTTATCAGGGAATGGTCCCTCACCTTCCACAAGCGCTTTAGCCCGAGCTTCATCGGCTCCAATAACCAACTCACTCGCCAGCGCAGCTAATACTGTGTTCGTGGAATACTGTAAGATGTTTGACAGTGTCTGAAAGTAGTAAGTAGCTACCTCCAAATCATCGTCTTCCCCGAATGGCTGTCTTCTGATTGGTGCGCCGTTGGCATCTCTCTGGCCGGGATCTCTCAGGAAACCAAATCCGAGAAGCTTTGTGATGAACACGCTAAACAGCCTTCGAAAGTGAGCTTTTGGGTATTCCCTAAGGTGCGATGCAATGGGTGAAACATACCTATAAACTGTCCCAAGATTCTGGAGCCAGCTGCGAGCAAAGACAGCAACCTCTAATCCATCGTCCCCCAGTGCATCCAGAAATAAGAACAATGGCCTTGTCAAGACCATTTCCAACCCACTTGCGCCACTGGGATGATTGCTACTGTGCATCCAGAGCACACCGAATTTCCTTCCATTCTCCGCGTTCCTTGCGGAATAGACACCGCCAACATCACCTTCGGTCATCACAGTTGCGATTGCAGCTTCTATTTTTCTATCTGCTAGGACCATCTGAAGGTTCCAAATTGCTTTTACCGCTTCCACATGAAATTTAGGTCTATCAGGTGACAAATAGCCCCAGATATTTCTAACAATGGGCAGGATAAGGGATCCAATATCATGCGGTGATATGTAACTCTTAATGTACAAAGAAGCCACCACATTCGCGATTCCTTGCAATGCGGCAAAAGACACGACTGGGTTCGACAGAACGGCGAGGAAAGATTGGGCGAGCTGTGTTGATTCTTTCCAGCATTGGAACTGGGGGATTTTCTGGATAACGCTGACCAGTAAATGGCACCGTACCCTTATATCTTCGTCGTTTTCGGGACTCCTCAAGGCGCTTTGGGCTGCCCCGGCAGCTTCTTCAAGAACCCATTGACCTACATTCCGGACTGAGAATGGCGGTCCAGTTGGAGATCCTCCACTTTGTCTATAAAACTGCTGTATTCCTTCTATGATCATTGCTTTGTCTGCGTATTCTGGTTCTGAAGCCACTTGTGCCGGTATTTCCTTGAAGACACTCTCGGGGACCATTCGCCATAGAGCTTCAGCGATCCTGAACCCCTTTGCTCGCAACGCTTTTCCGGGGCCCCCACCAGAGACCTTTCTCAGCTCTACGAGTGTCGCTAGTACCAATAAGGGAGTATGCAGTACCACCATCTCCTCCTCATTCACATTGAAAGTCCTGATAACAAAACGTACACTCTCTAGTATTTCTTCCGCCTCCGTTCCTTCTCCGGCGGAAAACGCCTGGGTAACCTTTTCCAATATTTGACCCCAAATGAGTGATGCTTCAACCCCATCAAAAAACATTCGGGCGCTCTTCAGGACTTCTGTATAGACTTCCTTACTTGGTGCCGATTTCTCATATTGCCTTACACTTTCGACCACAGGCAAAAACAGTTTGGGGACAACCAGGGAACCAACCTCCCAACGATCCATTAGGGAAAGGCAAATTCTGTACGGCTTTGCCCGCTCGGCAGAACTAACCCCGGTGGGTTGATCGAGCATCTTCTCTAACCCTCCAATAAGGGCATAGAGACCATGTTTTCCAAAGTAGTCGTTGGCACGCCGCTCTTGCCCTTCCGGTCCGAGATACCAGGCCCAGAGGCGACGATTAAGTGACATATCCCTCCGTAAAACCACCCCGGCTGCCGAGGTTATTAGAAGCTCGAGGTCAGGTTTACTCACCCGCTCTTGCAGTATTTTTGAGCAAAGCGGCAGTGACCCCACCAATAGGTCCAGGAAGCCTCGTTGAACCAAGATCTGCTCATCATTCAGGCCCGCGCAGAAGGCCCTTATCAAAAGTCCAGGCTCAGGGCTAACTAGCGCTTCAGCATCGCTTCCTCCTGACTCTAAATTGTCACCATTTCCTTCGGAATCTAGTTTCGGGAGCCTTCTTCCCAAGAAAGCCAGCGCTCCCTGCCGCCTGCCTGGGCTTGTTATAGTAGCCAATAAGAAGCACTGCCAGAAATATGCATCATCACAAACCCCATTTCGAATTTCGTCTATCAAGGTCAGTGTTCGGTCAAAGTATTCACCCCCCTCCTCATCGATACCGGGAAGCAAGGCTAAAATTAAGCTTTTTAGAGCAGGACGTAGAGCAGTCGCAAGCGGAAGGTAGAACCTCTCAAGAAGCGTAAGATAATGAGGTTTTAATGTTAGGGATGCGTATGAGAGAACCGGTGTCAAGCCGGGTGTCCACAAAGTCAGGTCCGCCCCAAGGCCCTCACGCCCAATGATAGAGAATATGTAAGAATAAACTTCAATTGTCTTCTGGTGAACTCCGGAGGGAAGTTGAGGATTTAGACATTGTGCTAGTCGTTTCGCTATGAGGGCTTTTGATGGTATTAAAGGAAGTGAGGGGTGAGATTGGAGTGCCTATTTCTTTTATTTTAAATGAGTTAACACAAAACTCTAGTAACTCTAGTAACTTCAACAAAATTCGCCGAAGGTAAGGGTTATAGGTAACCTTAAGAAGTCGGCCAAGAAATGAGATATAATCAGCCCATTCTTGTAGACTATAGCTCTCGAATAGAGAAAGTGCACGGTCGATAGTCGTAGAATACCGTTTGTATTTTGGGTCTTTTCTTGTAATTTCTATAGATAAGCGCTGTTAACTGATGGTCTCTGATATAGCTTGTAGGCAATTCGTACCATCTTCATTTCGAAACCTTGGTCTTGGTTGAGGAGATGAGCGGCCAGAGCTTAGGGGGGATGGAATTCTGGAGCCAGGATCGAGAGACATTGGGTTTGAAGATGAAAACTAGATTACTCTGACTGAAGATTGCTACAACATCGTAGCTTCACAGAGCTTGCGACAGACTAGTATGCATAGAACTCGCGATAGGGTAACTTGCGACTTAAACAATGTTACCCTACCTTCCCTTCTCGACCCTCCATTCTAAGTTCTACCTAACTTGAAAGTCACAAAGGTTTTCGCAGTGAACCGGCACAACAGCATCTCGTACACCCAACAAGCCACTTGAAACGAGTTTGTTTTCCACCACCCAAAGATAAGCACCTCTACTCGCTACTTTCTGTGTCCTCCCTTTTAATTCTTTCGGCCGATTCTCGACACCAGCCTGCATGTTATCCGGACACCGAACTCTGGCCCGGGAGTTCCCATTTTTATGTTCCGGTTTCCGAAAGGTTTCTACTTTCGGAACTACTGCAAGCCACCCCACTATTCGCACAGGTGGAGGAGTGCGGCGGATACGGTGGGTATTTCTTCGCCTTCTACACCCATATTTTCCCAGATTCTAAAGGCAATATAGTGGTGGGAATTTCGACTGGACTTCTCAGCTGTTACGCTGCCAAAAACTGCCTAGCAATGCTACTCTAAATCCCAATTCTCCCTTAGGGTCACATTCAGGGAATCAGTGTCTACTTTCAGGTGTTACAGTTTCTGCTCTTGGATTCACCGAGCGATCAAACAGACGGAGTTTCTCGACTTCGGCCTCCTTGCTCGCTCAAACGGGCCATGAGGAGTTATCTGAGAACACTGACAATACTACTTTTAATGATAGGGGGGGAGGGCAAGGTAGAGGAGATACAGGAGGTCGGGTTTCCAGACCTAATACCGACAACAATGGACGAGTGTTAAAAGTCAGCAGAAAAAAAGGGCCCTTGGAAATTTGGAAGATGATTCGTGTGGAGGTTGCGAAATTTCTACGAGGCGAGATCAAGGAAGAAATTAAAGAGGAAAAGGTTAGCCCAATACCGACAGAGCCTCTCGTAGAGAAGGAATTGAAGGATCCACCTCGCGAAATCCCAGACGAGGCACCTTTCGTCTTGCAAAGTAGCTATGCAGACGGCATTATTGAGGAGTTGAAACAACCGGAAACTCAGGAACAGTTTGTGGAGCAAGGCTCCTACTCATCTTTTGGACTTGATCTAGAAGAGCAAGGGTCTTCTCCCAATGCCACGTCAACTCTGGATATCCCTGGCTCTAGTTGTCGCGCTGATGAGAGGGCTTCGGAAGTTACAGAGTCTGAGGCTAGTGGCCCCTCGTCTCGAGAAATCTTCGGATCAGGTAATTGCTCACCTCGTAAGGTATCTGAAAAAAAGAAAGTCGAGATTGGTACCCATTCAGCAACCATTAAGACTCCTGTATCAGAAAAGAGAGCGGACAAAGTGGTCGTGGCAAAAACTAGAGAGCGAAAGAGAGTCATTGACACTAAGAAGGCTGAGGCTGTCGCTGAAACTGAGGCTGCCACTAGAGAGCGAAAGAAAGTCATTGACACCAAGAAAGCTGAGGTTGTCGCTGAAATTGAAGCTACGCCAAAACCAAAGCCTGGCAAGTCATTAGCTGAGTTCGCTAAACCGCTTGGCTGGACAGAACTGTCATACATTCCGTTAACCTACCATATATCCGAGCAAACTTTGCTTAAAAAATTCTCCTTGAAAGAGAACAGCCCATTGAGGTATTGGTGCTACGATTTATATACGAGTGCAGCAGGGGAGAAGGTCAATGTCCATTACTGCAAAACAATCGAGGAGTTTAATCGGGTGGCCGAATTATTTCTCAATGATAAGGTTCTTGGTTTTGACTTGGAATGGGTGCCTTCGAACTATTCGGCCTCAAAATCTGCAAAGTAAGTTCACCAGGATCCGGGTCTCCTCAAAATCTTGATACTGACTACTCTATAGAGTCAATGCATCGTTGATGCAGATAGCAAATGAGAGCAATATCGCATTATTCCATATTGCCAGAGTCTCAGGTTTGTTGTTACGCAAGATTCACCTGTCTTGGCTAATTATGTTTCACAGGCCAGGTTTCCGATTTTGAATTGATACCGCCGAATCTTAGAAGATTGCTAGAGTCGGAGAATATCATGAAAACTGGCGTAAGTGTGACAGGTATCTTCACCTTTATACCCTCCGTAGTTCCCAAATCAGCTCTAAACCTATTTCATGAATTAGGTGATGCCAAGAGAATCTCTAAATTCCTCGGTGTTCATCCTGCCGGCATTTTCGAGCTGTCTGACCTATGGAACCTTGTCTATAAAGTGAAAACCATGGGGGGTTCCATTACTCGACGTTTGATCGCTCTTTCTAGGTTAACCGAGGAATGCCTATATCTCCCCTTAGACAAGAGTGCCTCAAGGATGAGCAATTGGTCGGTTGAGTTAAACGATAAACAAGTACAGTGTGAGTTTTCGAAAGAAAAAAGAAGAAAAAAAGGCAAAAAGGACATGGGCCTGCCTGTGATGGCCGAGAAGTTGACTCCAATCGTTTAGATGCGGCAAACGATGCCTATGCGGCATTCCGCGTCTTTGACGCATTAGAGGGGATGAGACACGGTCTTACTCCAGTTCCTAAGTTTCCAGGATGCCGAATCATACCCCCACAAGAACCACCTTCTGACAGCGACCATCCTATTGTTGAAGAGGAGGTGGAAGAAGATGATTACAAGCCAACGCGCACCAATCTTGATGGACCCGAGGTTGAAAAGGCTAGTTCGTGGGCAACCTCGTTTTTAGAAGCGCTTGCTGGAAGTGATATAGAGGCGAAGGCTCAACATTCGCAGCTGAAGGTCTATTCGTTATGGCACGACGGGAACTACTCCGTGGAGGAGATCGCGGAGCTTTGTCGGACTCCGCCCTTGAAACTGACAACGGTAGTCATGCACATTTTGGAAGCCATTCAACTCGAGAATCTTCCTTATGACGATAGCAGACTAGCAGAGTTAAGAAAGCGTATCCCGAAGTCATTTATAAATGGCAAGTACCACTGGGTATTCTCTGCGCCTAACAAGGATGGCGGGAATGGGGACGTCTACCTTTCATAACCCACGATGGTTTCTCCCTACGCAATAAATATATATATATACAAAGAGACCTCCATGCGGCCTAAGTTTTTTCCTTCTTTCCCCACTTAATCTCTCTTAGTGCGAATTTCCCGACTTTTGTATAATAGAGGTTATGCTTTATCATCATTTGCAGATGTGTATCAGGAGTAACTGCATATAAAACTTAGATGCATGTCCTGGTACCTTGCTGGATGTTATGTGCCATTTGGAAGTTCGCGGAGGGATCGGCGAAAAAAAGAGAAAAAAAAACTGGTAATCTGATATTATTTGCTCCATTGTAATATTACCGTAATTCAAGATCCATGCTCTGGTTGAGCAGCCCAATTGTCTCCAAATAGCTGCTGAAAGCTTGTTCTGTGACCAGTGTCCCGCCTTTTCCCACGACCAGTTTCCGACTGATTCAAGGAAAAACAATCAAGTTAGTCACAGGCAATAAACACGGACACATACATATCGCGGAATCCACCCCTGCTCAATTTCCAATAGGGGGGCCAACTTATTCCTACTGTGTAGCTGCCAATATGCCACCTTGCATAGATTCTTTACAATACGATGTTCCATCCCCTTCCTTCTAGCCGCCGTCCTTAAAAACTGGACCGTATTGTCGATCCGCTGTTGTGAAAATCGACTGGGATCGGAGCGTCGAAAAGCTTTGCGTAGTTTTTCCCGAATAGAATATCGTGCAGGGGAGGAATATTGGACGGCAGCGAGCCCAGCCTTATAAAGGGCACGGTAAGAGTGAATGATGGTGCAATTGGGAACCATCTTTCGTTTGTGCTATTTTCTGGCAGCTGTTTCGAAAGCTTTTGTTTGATGAAGATGAGTGTGATGTTAAGTTATTTGTACGGTAGGATTCAAGACAATGTGCTCGAGTGCTGACCATGCCTGCCCCTGGCTAATTGCAGTCGGTGGCCGAATTTGTTCCAATTTATGCGTTACCCGGCCTCGGATGTCGTTCTGGTTGTCTCTGTGTTACGATAGTTAACTAAATCGCTTACGTAAATAGGACAGCGAAACAACGGTCGATTGAGTTTGGCTGCAACCGCGTTCACTAATTGAAAAGCCCCCGTTCCGTGTCCAGCAACAACCACACTTCATCTACCGATCTCCTTCCACATTCCCAACCACAGTTCTTGCTCATCTCTATCTAGGCTCCCCCTCTGTCTGCTTATACTTTCTTTTAGAATTTTAACCTCCCTAGAGACTCCAAATATCCCTACGCAAGATGACCGAGTACGTGTAATCTTCCCATTCCCGCCTCGAGTGAGCCGCCCCAAACAAGCTATTGACGATTTTGATATAGACCACCGCGCCAACAATATGGTGTTACGCCACCGATATCTGTCGCGACACCTACAGACAAGGAAGTTGAGCGCAATCAAGCTCTTATCGAAGAGTTGAAAAAGCAGGGAAGCTTCGAGGGAGCGGAAGAGAGTCAGAAGCGGTTTGTGCCTTTACTTTGAGCGTCGATCAATCCCATTGGCTAACTGAGTTCGTGTGTGTGATAGTGTCCAAGTTTTGAATGCTCTACAGAATCTTACCGAAAGCTTTGTGAAGAAAGTTTGTGCCAACAAAGGCATGCCCGAACATATCATTAAAAATTCAGGGGGGAAGATCTTCACTTATGGGAGCTACCGCTTGGGTGTATACGCGCCAGGTAATACTGGCAGTTTTATTTGCGCATACTCCTAATGATTTGCCCTTTATGAGCTAACTTTTCCACCGTGTCGTAGGTTCTGATATCGATACTCTTCTTGTTACTCCGGCGCACATTACCCGGCATGACTTCTTTGCAACCCTCCCTGCTATGCTTCAGGAATTGGTTCCCCCGCCGGAAGATCTTTCAATGGTTCCCGACGCCTTCGTCCCGATTATAAAATTCAAATTACAGTCTATCTCCATTGATTTGATCTTTGCGAGACTTGCCAACGTCAACTCGGTTCCGAAGGATATGGCGCTTAGTGACAAAGAGCTTCTAAGAGGGTGTGACGAAGTCAATCTTCGTTGTCTAAACGGCACCCGAGTTACTGACGAAATATTGACTCTTGTTCCAAAACCAGGTGTCTTTAGGATGGCTTTGAGGGGGATAAAGCTCTGGGCGCAACGTAAGTATCGCCCTTCGGAGTCCGTTCTTTCGCTGACTTAGTGTTAAGGGCGTGCTATCTATGCCAACGTTATGGGGTTCCCTGGTGGTGTGGCTTGGGCCATGCTTGTTGCTAGGATCTGCCAACTTTACCCCATGGCCGTTAGCGCAGTTGTCATAAGCAAGTTCTTCAAAATTTTAGCTCACTGGACTTGGCCTCAACCAGTCCTTTTGAAAGGTATTGAAGATGGTCCATTGAGTGTTCGAGTCTGGAATCCTAAGGTAGGCTATATCGAATTAAATCGGAGTACTCTCGGGTGCTAATGCGTCTAAGATCTATCCTTCTGATCGCGGACACCTAATGCCTATCATTACCCCAGCGTATCCAAGTATGTGCGCTACTCACAACATAACCAAGTCCACCAAATCAATTATTATTCGAGAAATGAAACATGCTGCTGAAATCATGGACGGTATTATGGTCGGTAACTTGAGTTGGGATAAGCTTTTTGAGCGCCACTCATTCTTTACAAATGGCTATCGGTCCTACTTGAGTGTAGTCGCCGCTGCTAAAGACAAAGATACATTGCTTGGGTGGTAGGCTGTTTCCCTCATTTTCTATTTCTGCTATCTCACTCTGAGTAGGTCCGGTCTCGTGGAATCTAAGCTCCGTCACTTGGTCATGAAGCTCGAAATACTTGAAACTATCAAGCTCGCACACCCCTTCAACAAAGGATTTGATAACGTTCACTTTTGTGAGACTGAGGAGGAAGCTATCCGCATTGCTAACGGTGAAATAAAAGCTATTGATAGCCAAGCGGGGGTCAAGACAGTAGTCACAGATCTCAAAGCAGAACAAAATGGAGATGTTGAGAAGAAAGAAGACGAATCCAAGTTTAAAGTTTACACTACAACCTATTATGTTGGGTTGGAGATTAACACTGGTAATCACTTTTTTCATCATCCTAGGTTCCGCATGCACTTACCTTCCTAGAAATTTCGAAGCACATCGATATATCCTGGGCGAGTCAGGAGTTCTTCGAGACTTGTAAAACCTGGCCATCCTATAACGAGGATGAACACACTATTCATATCAATCACACGCGCAAGTACGCATACTCCGGGTTCCTTTTTTCCATCTAAGATTTGAGGGCCGTCTCCGCTTACGAAATGTTGACATCAGTTTTGAGCTCCCGGATAATGTTTTCCAACCTGGTGAGACTAAGCCAGTGAAAAAAACCAAAAAGAAGATCATCAAGAGGAAGGCTGGCGCCACAAACGGCGGATCAGCTAAAAAGAGATCAGCGGATGAGGTACGTATGGGTTCTACAATGTTGTCCTAAACGGGAGGAGGTAAGATGCAAAGAAAAGGCAAAAACACAAGAGGAACCCTCACTGGTAGATTCCTAATTAGCGCTGTCAGAAAAGTGCTATGAGAGTAGTTGACCCCTCAAGGCCACAGAGTATGAAAATCATGTGAGAAACGAAAGGAAAAAAGTATGAGAACAAAAGAAAGGAAAGAAAACGACAAGAAAAAAGAGGAAGACAGAGCAAGTGGAAAAAATCACGGCAAAAATGGATCAGTTTGCAAAACCTCCTCCCCGACTACGGACCGAGTGATGAATAGCAGTAATGCTCTGCATAGAGCAACGAATTGGCTAACTGCATGTCACCACCCGATTTATGGCGGTTCCGTCTCATAGGCTTCGATCAACGATGACACTAAACGTGCAAGGCAGACTTCAGTCCACCAACAACCTGCACAAGCGTAGTCCCTTCGGGGATATTCAGAGTGGGGCTATCGTGCGAATCACCCCTTCTTCCACCCTTCTTTTGCATTTGTTCCTGTACCTTAGCCGATCTTTCCCTCAAAGTTGGCTCAAGATACTTCCGCGTGATGATCTAGAGTGCCCCAAGAGTGTATGGGTTCACGAATTCTGATAATTCTTTTTTATCGTTTAGGTGCGATAGGTATCGATCCCCCGAACAAAAGCGTGTCCTCTTTTTTTTTCTTTCGTTTTTCCCGCCCCTTTTTTAACCCGAATATCAATTGGGACCTGTCCCAAACCTATGGCTACATTCGACCTCTGGCGTTGGCATCCATTGGAATTTTGTTTCGTGACCAATGCATTCGAGTACTTATTCATGATTGTTGGCCTACTTCCCCTTCCTTTTTCTTTCAAAAGCCACTAACAAAATCGCAACCTCCATCACGAAACAAAACAACATTTCTTTTATGCAATGCGCTGTCCAACTGGGTTATTTTTTCCCTCTCTTCTACTCATCACAGTGGATTAAGCTCTGCCTACCGTATGTTGTTCTCGGGCAGCTCAACACCTGGACCAACAGCATCCATCTCCTCAGTTCTACAGAAATTTGGATTGAGAATGGATTGATCAGTACGGGGACTATAGACAGCCACTAGAGGACTTAGCTGCGCAACCCAAAAAGATGTTATTACGATTTGGTAGTCTGTATAAGGCTGGGATTTTTACATCTTGGATTTTCTTTCATGTAATACATAATCTAGCCTTCCGTTGTACCGCAGCAACTATTCTAATGCCGTTGTTCGTCTGCAGAGCTTTAATTCCTTTTGTTATTTGGCTCATTAATAGCAGTTGCTTGGGTGGTTTTGATTTTTTTCGCGATTCTAAAATAAAGCTTAGCATTTGGAATTGTATAGTATTAGTATTTTGTAGTGCGAAACAATATTTTCCCAGCATTGGTCTGCAATTTAAGTTCCTTCGTTCGCATGACATGAAAGCTATTCGGTACCATATTCTAGGGTAGCACTCGAGAGATACCGGTAGACCACAGAATCCACTCGAGCCGTGCATAAAGCTACTTGAGAATCCTTTCCCGATATGGAAGAAAATCTCACTCTGAGCCCTGTCTTGTGGAGACCTGCAGATATTTGTTTGGGGTTCTGACTAAGCTATTTGGTGTTTACAGCACTGGAATCCCGCGGAACGCCCAACCGAGGTTGGGCTGTACTCGAATACTTGCGCATCCAAGCATTCCTAGTCACAAACCGATCTCAAAGCTCCCCCATCACAATCCCAGCACCCCAAACAACCACAGCTTCTCAACCCAGTATGGCGGTAAGTCAATCCCATTAAGTTCCTAGAGGGTTCATCATCCCAGCTACCCACGGATAACGCTTACACCACCTCCCTCTCTCTAGAACCTTGGTATAACCACCGTCGGGGAAGCCAAAGAAATCCGCGGCATGAACCTCATCGCCGCCCACTCGCATATTCGCGGCCTCGGAATCGATACAGAAACACTCGAGCCACGGGCGACCTCTCAGGGTCTTGTCGGTCAAGCCCGCGCGCGCAAGGCGGCAGCAATCATCCTGAAGATGGTGCAGGAGGGCAAGATCGCCGGCAGGGCCGTGCTGATGGCTGGGCCGCCGAGCACGGGGAAAACAGCCATCGCTATGGCCATGGCGCAGAGCCTCGGACCGGATGTGCCGTTTACAATGCTATCGAGCTCGGAAATCTTCTCTTTAGACATGAGCAAGACCGAGGCCCTCACGCAGGCGTTCAGACAGAGTATTGGTGTAAGGATTAAGGAAGAGAGTGAAGTTATTGAAGGGGAGGTCGTGGAGATTCAGATTGATAGATCCGTTACCGGGGTATTTTTATTCATCTTCTATTCTATTGCTACTGCCTGCTGGAGGCAGTTTCTCGTGGAGAGCACTGCTAATACACCAAAAGGGCCACAAACAAGGAAAACTCACCATGAAAACCACTGACATGGAAACAATGTATGACTTGGGCACCAAGATGATCGATGGCCTCACAAAGGAGAAAGTAATGGCTGGCGACATCATAAGCATCGACAAGTCCTCCGGGAAAATAACCAAGCTCGGTCGCTCATTCACCAGATCCCGCGACTACGACGCGATGGGTCCCGACACAAAGTTCGTCCAATGCCCCGAGGGTGAGATCCAGACACGCAAAGAGTCAATTCACACCGTCTCCCTGCACGAGATCGACGTCATCAACTCTCGTACCCAGGGCTTCCTTGCGCTCTTCTCCGGCGACACCGGTGAGATCCGCAGTGAGGTTCGCGATCAGATTAATATTAAGGTTGGAGAGTGGAAGGAGGAAGGCAAGGCTGAAATTGTGCCTGGTGTGCTGTTCATTGATGAGGTGCATATGCTAGATATCGAGTGCTTCTCGTATATCAATAGAGCATTGGAGAGTGAACTTTCGCCGATTGTCATTATGGCGAGTAATCGTGGGAATACTAGGATTCGTGGGACGAACTACAAGAGTCCGCATGGGCTTCCGTTGGACTTTTTGGACAGGGTGGTTATCATGCCGACGTACCCTTATGGGTCCGAGGAGATTAAGGAGATCCTTGCTATCAGGTATACATACCCCCATAGGTCACTATTTAACCTGCCTATCGACCCGCTAACGGGTTGTCTACAGAGCTCAAGAAGAAGAAATAACCCTCTCTCCCGACGCCCTCGCCCTCCTAACCAAGATCGGCCAAGAAACCGGCCTCCGTTATAGCTCCCACCTGATCACCACTGCAAGCCTTATCGCCGCGAAGAGAAAAGCAAACCTAGTTGAAATCGGCGACGTCCAGCGAAGCTACAAGCTCTTCTTCGATCAAGAACGAAGCTCTCAATACCTCCAGGAGTACGAGAAGAAATTCATCAGCGAAGAAGGCAACGTCACGTTCGCTGGCGGCGCTGCCACAGCTGGTGGGGGGGATAGGATGGAAATTTCGTAAAGGAGGCATGAGGTTTTATATTATCAAGGCTATTTTTTCTTGCTCTTACTACAAAAAGCGATTAGGGAGTGGGGGGAGGAGTGTTTGGTAATGATTATGCCCTGTATTCTTAAAGTAGTAATTTCGATTCACGAGAATAGATCCGGGTCCTCCTTTTTAAAAATAATAGCGCTGTATATGTGATTTTCTGTCCTGCTTTTTTTTTCTTCCTCGAAGTCCCAGTTAGTCGGAGAGGTTGGGTATATGCATTATACGATGTCTGCAAACCAGGAAAGATAAAGTGAGAAAGAAATGAGCCTGTACCTATATAAAAAAGGCCTTTAGTACGTACGCGCTATAAATCTATTTTCCACCATCCACAATTCCCCTCATCTCCCCTGCGACCCTGCCAAAGAAGCCGACACCATCATAGACCATGCCGGTGTATCCCATGACAATCTTAGCGCCGCGTTTCCTAGCCTCTAGAACATCTTTCCCATTGGTGATCCCTCCAGAGGCGAAGACAACAGCGTTATCACCAAGCTCCTTAGAATACCTCTCCACAAGCTCCAACATTTTCGGCAGCAGCACCGGTCCGGAGAGTCCTCCAATCTCTTTATGAAACACCCTCTTCTCCTCCTCAGACACCTGCGGCGAGGCAAGCACCTTCAGCGGCCTCTTGACAGTGGTGTTCGCTACAATAACCCCCGCGACGCCGGCGAACTTGATGGCAGCGGAGATGTCCTTGACATCCTCTACGCTATCGCTATCTGGGGAAACCTTGACAACGACCTTTGGCTTGACCCTCCTATCAGCCTTCTGTACCGTGAGCACCACCGCGGCCAGCAATTCTTGCAGGCTCTCGCGCTTCTGCAAGGATCTCAAGCCGGGAGTGTTGGGGGAGGAGACGTTAACGACGAGGATGTCAGCGTACCTCCCCAGCTTCTCCACACAGGTAATGTAATCCCTCTTGACAGCCTCCATGTCCGTTTCCGCCGTAGCCTTATTCTTCCCGATCTGCACGGCGAGAAGACGGTTCGGCCAGAGGCTCGCGGGGATTTCGGTGCTATCTAGGACTTCGCGCTCTGTTAATCCGTGCTTGAGCGCGTATCTGCGCACTCGGTCGCGCAGGCGGACAGCAGCGATGTCAGCACCGACGGAATTGAAGCCGTAGCGATTGATAATAGAGTTGGCGGTAGGCAGGCGGAACATGCGCGGTTTCGGATTGCCCCCCTGCGGCAGGGGCGTTATGCAGCCGATTTCGAGCAGGGAGATTGCCGGAGAGATGTTAAAGAGCGGATCTATGCATTCCGCGTGCTTGTCTAGGCCGGCGGAGATCGCGAGGGGGGTTTTGAGGTTGTGGCCAAACAGCTAGGATAGCATTTCATTGTCAGCTGTTGTGGATGGCAGGGGAGTTCGTAATTATAAAGGGAATAACCTCTACACCTAGCTTCTCACTCTCAAGATACTCGTGCGTCCCCCGCTCCCGTAAGCCGAAGCCTAAATCGTACAGTGCCCTCAAAGTCTTCAATCCAACTTCGTGTGCCTTCTCGGCTCCCGACCCCTTCCCGCCAGCTTCCACGGGGACATCGTCACCACTATAAATCCATCGCAAGAGCGGCACGACCTGATACTTGTGCACGGCGGAGCGGGTATCCGTAAAGTAAAGATATCTACCCATCCAACCCATTATCAGCCGAAAAAATACAGGTTAATCCCACCAAAAAGGGGGAGGGAGGCACGATTGACGAACGAGAACCCAACCATGCCAACAATTGCACCGCCAATTATGCCATTGCGAACCTTGTTTCCGGGACGGTTCAGGTTGTGCGCTTTTGTTGAAACGCTTCGTATCCTTGTGTGGGATTGGTGGCGGAGAGCGATGGTAGAGATTGATGGTGCACGGAAACCGGGGCGGGCGGTCCGGGCGATTAGGGAGGTTGAAGAGCAAGATCGGATTAGAGGCATTGTGGGGGCTGTGAGGGGAAATTGAACGTGGGCTTCTCTTCTTTCTCGAACCGTTCTGGGGTTGGACTGGACTATGAGGTGGGTAGGTTGGTTACCCGGACAGGGATCCCGTCCTGTTACCGGTACTCGTACTGGTAGGGTGCTTCAGAGTTAAAAAGATTATCGTATGATACTATCCGCCAGCAAGCTAACGAGTAAACACCGGGGGTTTCATTACAAAAATGTGTGAAATAGTTGCAATATACCGGTGCCCGATGGGAAACGCTAGGTTCGAGAGTGATGGTTATCTTCGGTGGCATCTCGGGAATGCAGGACAGCTGGCTTGTAGCCAGGAAGGAGAGGAAGTAAGGGAGATTCAATACTGATGCTCTTCGGAATTATTTACTAACTCATCCCCCCCCCCCGCGGCGTTCCATTGGCAATTCGTTCGATTCTCTCTCCTCGCCACTTCCGCCGAGTTTCATGAAGCCTCACGAGTGACAGTTTGTGCATTTGGTTTGAACGGCGTGTACACTCGTGTAGCAAAAGTCTTGGCACCCTCTGACTGAGTGATGAAACAGGAATGGCTCAAACTTACCACTTTGTATTTTCTCCTCAGCCTGAATTAGAGGTGAAGAATAGAAATTAGAAGGTTCTGTTTCTTGTGATTGCATATCTGCTTTGAGCACCATCAATGGTGGTTGAGATGAAGCAAGTTGCATGATTAAATTTATGGAGGCATCCAAAGCTACGCAGTCCGTAGGATCCAGCAGCCAGAGTCTTGGATTTTCTGCGCGAAGGTGCACTCGTGTAACAAAAGCCCTGGCACCCTGGTTAAATTTTAACATAATCTATCTGTTCAGCCGCGTTGGAACTCCTGGCATTTGCTCTTAATATAACCCTAACCCTGAACTCTCTCTCCGTCACTCCATACAGTATCACTCGACAACGTGGATCCGGCCTCGTCGAAACGTGCTGCTCTCGCCTCACGCCCGGGGTCAATGTCTCGTAATCATCTAGATATCTGCCACTGTCATGGGCACTGAATGAATTTGCCACTCCTTCTAGCCTCTTGCTAACTCTTGTGAGCGAAATGGGTGCAGAGATCGACGTCGGAGAAGCGTCGAGCAATCAGATTGGGAATCGGGGGCCTAGTGTGCGGGAGTCGCACACCATAGGTATAGTGTGATGCAGCGCTATTGGAGAGAAGAGGGGAATTTGGGAACAGCCTTGAATACCCAGTGCGTGGGGAGTCTGAACATGCGGGTTGCTGTCCTCGCAATAGTTGCTACTGCACCCACGATTTTCGTTGAGATGGTGATTTAAGGCAGGTAAATTAGAGGAAGATAAGGGCGAGGACGGTTTCTCGACAGGGCAGACACAACCCACGGTAGGCACTTGTGCAGTGTTTGCATGGAGCATGATTGCCCTGGCCTTATGTTGGGGTGGCATCACCCGTCACGGAACTGGCCCAAGAAAGGTGGAAGGGACTTCTGATCGAAGGGTAAAATCTGGTTCTAGGAGCGCTGACAGTATATGGCCTCAAGCTCTTTAAGGTACTTTGGAATACTATCCGCCGATGAGTCGAGTGATATTTTGTGATGATTCTAGATCTCACGTCAAGCCTATTTCTCTTATTATCTAGCTTATGTACAGCGTAAGAAATGAATTAGGGTTAAATGTGGACTTCCAGTCTCCGGTGCACACGAATATCACCATTGTCATCAAATTATGAATTCTATCATCACAAACCCCCTTATTCTCAATCAGAACAGGCCTAGGATATCCTCATTTGCTTTCTTCTGTTGTGGTGGAGGTGGTGGAGGTGCTGCTTGAGAACTGAGATTCAATCCTTCAAATCCATCCAGTACTCCACTGCTTCTGTTGCCATTTGCAGGTACCGCAGATTCCGTACCGAATAAGCTGAGGAGGTCGTCCAGGTTAGTACCCGCAGCACCGGTAGGTGATGCTGGCGAAGCCACACGAGCGGGAGAGTCTGTAACGAGCGATTCCAGGCCTCCTGATGGAGGTGTTTGAGTAGATGCGCTTGCGGGCGCTGCCCCATCAAAGTCAATGTCAAGTAGATTTTCCATGTTTTGCCCTTTGGCGGCCGCGGAAGCTTGTATGGGGTTTTCGCGGGCGTTCTGCAGTTGCTCTCTGTAGAGGTGGTCAGCGCCGATATAAATTGTTAGGCGGGATGTGAAATCTCACTCTATAGCTCTCTTTTGAACAGCGTCAGCTCCAAATCTTCCTTGCCCAACAAAAGTTGCTGCAGGCTTGTGATAAACAGAGGCCAAAGTCGATATCTCTCCGAGTAGTTCCTCGAGGAGCCCAGCTGGCAGCGATTGGATGGTGGAGGTAATGGGCGGTTTGTCAGAAAGAACGATGTTCTGTGGTAAGGTTAGTAATAATGGATTTATGCATTGGGATAGTGCGCCAAGCTCACCTTAGCCACTTCAGGATCTTTAGAAAGCAATCGCCAGTAGACGTATGCTCGATCCCGGATATCCGGATTGTCGCATTCTGAAGTTGCGCTCTGAAGAATCTGTTGTACAACTGCTTGGGACTGTGGTTTCTTTAAGAAGAGCTTTACCCCTGCTGTTAATAGTTGTAGTTGCACCTGAGTATATTCGTCCTTGAAACCTTCCATAAAAGTTTGTAGTAACTCATCGGCGTTATTAATTTTTTCAGCATATTCACCAATAACCCAGATCAACGACCCTCTAGCATTTGGTTCGTCAAGCTCATCCAAACTTTCGCAAAGCTTAGGGATAATCCCCTCATATCCAGGATACTTCCGGAATATATCCTGGTTTGTGTTAGCTCGACAGATACTTGGAGACACTGTTACTTGCTGGAAAACTTACCTTGATAACGACGATTGCCTCTTGGACAACATAGTTCACCTTGGTGTTGATTAATTCTAGCAATACATTGACACATTTGCTTGCAGCACCATCTATCTTGATTGCGCATTGCCCAATGGCTCGCACCGCCCGCCGCACGAAGTCCATGTCTACCTCAAGTGCGTATTCCTTTAATTCTGAGAGAAGTTGGTCCACATTCTTTTCATTGGCAATCCGAATCATGATTTCGAGCTTCTCTAGCTTAACGTAGGGTGGGTCATTGTATTTACAGAAGAAGACTCGCATTTCTTTTGTAAGGATATCGGGTTGTTTTTGAAGGAGGAGATTGATGTTTCGTAGAGCAACATACTGTACCTCTGGCTGAGAAGAGACGAGGGTAACTAGACTATGTTAGCCAATATTCCTAACCCTAATGCGGAGCTGTCCCACCAAGAGGAGGTGCCATTTTCCGGAGATACTGGCGACATAGCTCTGCGCTGATCACCTTCATGTGCAAAAACACCACCTTCACAGCAGCAAGTACCACACTAGGGTTCACGTGCTGAAACTGTGGCACAACTCTTTCACAGATATGTTCAGCTTCTTTCACATCCGCCGCCTTATACTCAGCAAGGGTGGTAAGAATGGTTATTCTACCCCATCTATTTTATTTTATTTTCATTAGTTTGTGGAGGTACAGGTGAAGATAAAACGGATCACGGAAGCCCTACTCTGTGCACTCGTTCAAAGCCATCAATAATTTCTTAAGAATTGCAGGAGTAACGGCTAGGGCATCTGTCTCTGGAGCAGCTTCATTGATCTCCGCAAGAGCTGTCACGGAATTTGCAACCACCTAGCGGGTAAAGTTTAGTAAGCGTTGGGATCGCTATCTAAAGAGATTTCTTACCATGGGATTTGAATCACCTATCATCTCCTGGAGTGTTGTAAGAAATCCGTTCTCCAAACATAATGATGGGTTAAGGTCGAAAAGCTTCGCCACGCAGATAGCCGCCGTTTTCCTTACGTATGGGCTCTCATCCTGTTACCAGATATCATTACTCTAGCTTTCCTGCGCTAATGCGACATAGTTGCTTACCTTTAGCGTTTTCCGTAGCGGCTCTTCCATATAGTCAACAATTTTGTCAACGCGAATACAACCCATAGTCCTGATGGCCAGCGCTCTTATCAATGGATTTGGGTCTTCCGAGTCCTATAATACAAGAAATTAGGACTTTCAGGTGCTAAACCCGTAGATCGACAAACCTGCACAAATGTGTTGACGGCTAGAATGCAGAGGTCTGGATGTGTCTTTGCGTAGTTCCTGGCATATGATGTTAGAATCCCATGCATAGGTAGACTGCTTGGTGAATGGAAGCGAACATTAGGTAGAGGTAAACGAGCTTTTTTTGATCGAGATCGCCAGTAGCCTAGACGTGGCGTCAATAGTGCACTCTGGTGAGAAAAGTTACAAGGGCCTCACCATATTTTTGATAATATCCGGAAATAGAGCGGACACATCTTTCCCTAATGTCATAGCAGCGATAGTATTCCTGATTGCATCCTTCCTATGAACGAGCCATCTTAGCAAATTGCTGTATAAGAGATTGGAAAAGAAAAAAAAGAAGAAGCCCCCAGCTAACCTTTCATGGGCGAACTGTGAGTTCAAGCCAGTCCTCAGCTCAAAGGTTTCACCCTTTCGTGGGGCAGCCGGGAACATGCTTCTGATTCTGTTGGCCGCCATGGCGGTGTTGGATAGAGTTGGTTGCTAGGTAGAGCAAGCGTTACCAGTATTGATGATAATGATGATGGCCTTAGAGAATATTGGTTTGGCTGGGTTGGGACTTGAAAAGATGAAGTCAAGTCCTAAAGCTCGTGCTCGTTGAATCGGGGGCGGGTGGGGTGTGAAGTGGAAATGTAGGTCGAAAGATGGTTGCGGTCGGCCCCCATCTGAAACGTGGACTAGACAGGGACAGGTAACAACCAGAGCTTATTATTCCCTCTACGGCGTGCTTGGCTGCAGGGTAACATCTTGGAACCGCTCTCTCTAGTATTTTTGATCAACCATCATTACCCAAGCCCTACAATCATACAGCTATAAGATAGCCCAAATAATCCATCTGAGTTGGCAATAGAATCTCTGATGGTGAGTTATATTTCTTTACATTTCAGAACACCGCTCAGAAGTTAATTGTACCTAGGCCTCATTTGAGCTTCCAAATTTGCGAAAGCTGTTCGCAGCCTCACGGAGCGAACAGGAGGAAAGTGCCTACAGCAGGACTGCAGTTGGTTAAACCTAAGCCATTATCTAGAGCGAAGAGTGCAAACTAATATGTCTCGGAGAAAACCAAGTTTTACAACCTACTATTCTTCGTAACCTCTATCGCAGCCTTCAGCTATGCTGCACAAAGACTCGCGCCTACGAAAGCATTGAATCGGTAGATAGAATATCAGCGTTATAACAAAAGAACCACTCTGTATTGTAGAGGAAAACATGTTATAAGTCACACAATACCCTTACCCTGCAGAGCTTAAATTGGTCCATAATCCCTAATCCAACATAAAAATCAGGCAAACGATCATACAAGAACCTGAACGGATTGTAAAATGAGGCAAGATAACCAAACGAGCCTAATCATTAACGGCGGCAGGCTACCGGTATTAGAAAAGAAAGAGGGATATAATAAAAGAACAGTGTATTAGTTAATAGCATCAATCAGAATCGCTTTGGTCATCGAGGAAAGCGAGATCTTCCATTCCACGAATTTGCTGTACTCAATATTAGAATTTAGCCATCGCAAGAGGAGAAAGGGCTAAAGTGAACCTTCTTCTCTGCGGTTGACACAGTTGGAGCGCTCCTAGTTGACCTAGTATTTGCTCTACCATTATCCATCTTCGCCCATCCGGCGCCTTCTTGGACAGCCTCAACTTCGGCCTGTAGCTCTCGCTCTTCTTTGATTTTTTTGGCCTTTTCATTGGAGTATCTGGGTGTCATGCCTACATCTGTGAGCAGGCCCGTGAGATGTTTGATTTTCTCTTTAGGAGTTTCAAACTTCGCCAGCTCTTTCGTCCAGAATTTGCGGATCTAACGTGGGGTTAGAGCGTTTGGACAGACAATCAAGTAGACAGGTGTCAAACATACCCCACACTTGAGCAACCACTGTTGAAGCGTTTTTATCTTTTCCTCGTCAGGACTGAGATTGCTAACTGTCTTGGACTAGTTGATATTAGCAAAGTAACTACCGGTTTCCTTCACATATTACCTACCGATCCCTTTTTCGATCTTTCTTTGGAGCGTGGCTTAGATACTTTGGTTTTCCCTTGTTTTTTACTGCTACCTGCGTCCGGGTTTTGAGATCTTGACTTCTTTAGTGGTGTCGGGTCCAACACCACAGACATTTCACTTTCATTTCCGGGGTCTGCATCAACAGGGGCTTCTTCTGCTGAAACTTTGGCTTCACCATTTTCAGCATTTCGCTCTTTTACCACTACCTCGTGCGTTCCCTTAGCTTTTTTAAGGGTAGTAGGTTTTGTGGGGCTCTTTCTTCTTTTCGCTACCCTCTTGGGGGATGCATCTAGCTCAGACAATTCGTTCTCGCTTGCCTGTTCCCCCGTGTCTTCCTTGGAAGCCTTCGCTTCTACCTCCTGATCTTCGTCTCCATCTTCAAGTATAGAAGGCTTTGCCATTGCTTTGCGAGCGGTGCTCTTAACAGATGTTACATCTTTCGCCTTTTTTGCAGGTTTCTTCGGATATTCAATCGCACCGTCGTCGAGCCCGTCCTCCAACTTTTTTACTTTTGAGGCTCGCTTCTTAGCAGGCCTCTTTGCGGGCTTGGCTGGGGATTGCTTTTCTAGAGTAGGTTCTTTCTGTGAAGCTGTTGGTTCTGCAGTTTCTGCTAACGCGGCCAGCGCCAAAGCATTTTGTTTACCCTAAGAGACGCGTTAATTATAGATTAGAAAACGTGAGTACTCATAGTGGTGGGGTGATAAACTTACCGCCTCGTCTTCGATAATCAACTTGGATTCTGCTCTCCAAAACGAGTCCTGCTTTAGGAAGTCGTCGCCTAGGTTGAGCTCATTTTCAACGCGGGCTCTGATATATTTGATTGTTGTTTTAGAAGGGTCTTCAACAAACTGTTTCTGAACGGCATTGCGAAGAGCAGTAGCTATAGCTCTGGTATCAGGGGCTGAGTCGATAGAGCTAAGATCATCGTCGCTATCCATAGTGATTTTTTTGGTGGTGCAGAACTTGTTCTATGGGGGCGAGCCTCGAGGCAACTTGGTCAAGGGAGATCGGGAATCTGCACAGGCGATGTTTCACGCCAAGATCTTTCCCGATGAGGCCAGACCAGAGCCACAAGCGCAAAGAGGGGTGGTTAGTTATCAGCCGCACTTGGCAGCGCATTTGGGGTTCTTATCGATAGCCTAAACAATGGTGCTGAAACACCGTGGGGGGTGTAACCCCCACTTTGATTTTTTTGAGGCAGGAAGCAGCCAATTACCGGTGGACGCTACAGTACTTGTAAGTGCGAATTTGCGCGCAAGCCACTGTATGGCCACGGGGTTACACACTTCCCCCCGATCGCTTTTGGCACCATGGCGTAGTGTCACACAGGCGAGGGGCATCGCTCGCTCGGGCGTTGCACTGGAAGTCCTCCCAAGCTTTTTTTGCCCGCCAACAGGAAAACACAACCAGCTATTCGCGAAGGGTATCGGTGTTGAAACTACTGCCTACATACCTTCTCTCCTGGTTCACATACCCATCGCTTTCTCAATGCTGTCTCCACGACTCTATATTCTCAGCGTTGATAAAGACCCTACGGAAGCAAGTCGGATATCAAAACAGTCCGCAAAACGTGCGTACAATGCATGCCTAAGACATCATCTAACGTCAACTGACACTGCGAGATAATATTCTAGAAATTCAGGATAAAGAACTCAAGCTTCTAGATCTTGTCCAATCACTCGGGGAATATTTGACGGACGATGATAAAACTACTAGAGCAAAAGCCATTGGGTACCTCTCTTCAGTTTTGGGATATTTAGACCCTAAGACATTATCGCGACAGCAAGGTTTCAATCCTTTCTTTGTGAAAATCCCTCATATATGACATTCTTGGGTCAACCTAATATGTTCTAAAGTGGCTGTAATCGTGCAGTTTCTATGCGATCGCCTGGAGGATGAGACTGGTCTTAAGGAGACATCTCAAGGCCTCTTTGCCCTTCAAAAGTCTTCAAGATTCGGAAAGGAGGAGGCTATCCTCGTTTCTTCTGCGTACCGAACTCCTATAACACTGTGGTTTAGTGAGTTTGCACAGTGAGGGACTGACATGTGCAAAAGTATATGCAAAGTAGATCTACAGAAACATCCGCAGGGGACTCGCTTTGCAGTCTTAACCCTGATTGATGGTCTGATGGCAAACCAGCGTGATGGTATGTGCGGTGAGCCTTGTGGCTGAGAGGATCGATGTTCTGACACCCTGATTACAGCATTGAAGGCCATGGGTGGGAAATTCATCACTAGCTTTACTGAATTGGTGGGCGGGGAAAAGGACCCGCGCAATCTAATGATTGTCTTCTCTCTTGTCAGGGTGATTCTCGTTGAGTTTGATATCGTACCACACATCGAAGTCAGTAACAGATATTCGTCAATTTCCTTAGGCTAATTTTTACTCCAGATTCTTTTTGATGTTGTTTATTGCTACTTCCCAATAACATTCAAGCCACCACCAAATGGTCCGTACGGAATAACAGCTCAGGACCTAAAGCTTCGTCTGAGGGAGTGTATTGCTTCAACAAGGTACTTTGTAGGACACATATTTCCTCAACTAATTGAGAAACTGGATTCAACTTCCTTGAGTGTTAAGGTTGGTATTTCACACCTACTAGCTCTATTGAAGTGCTGCTTATATGTTCAACCCTATAGAAAGATGTTCTTCAAACCATGACTGCTTGCGCTCTCTCGTATGGCCCACAAACAATTTCAGCACATTCTACACAGCTATGGGATGCTGTTAAATTCGAAGTTCTCAATTCCACAGAAGAAGATGAATTAGCAACGGAGGCCCTATCAGCCATTCGAGCTATTGCAGAGACGCTCTCCTTTGGGTTAAAATCCCCACCTCCCGCAGCCTCGCCATTGGCGAGGTATCTTAGCGGCATAGTTAAAGAGTGCTTGAAACTTCTGCAAGAGCCCCAGCAAAAGCAGGCCAAGCCCGCTGGAAATATCCTATCTAAATCAGCAACAGCCAGTACCGTAGCGCACTCATTCATAGTGGAAAAGACCATGCCGGCCCTGCTCTTAATACATGGCGATGCAGACGGATTAGCCAAGCAACGGGCACTCATGGAGATCTTGAATCTGTTGTTTCAGTCCACCCTTCAAATATTTGGAACATGGGGAGATTTAACGGCGGAGCAAGTACTCTCAAATCCCCTTATAGAATACACCGACAAGTTATTTGAAATGTATTCGCGAGCGCTGATGGGCAGCTTGAGAGAGGAGATGAGCTTGAGAATCACGGCATTAAAAGGATTGGTTTTGCTGTGCAGAATTCGGAGGCTATTTCAAGAGAGCGAAATAGGCATGGTTGTGCAATATTTTGATCAGGTTTTGTTAGAGGTCGAAGAGAATGAAGAAATCAAAGAGTTGGCACTCCAGGGATTAAAGGATATCTCGAAGATAAAACCAAACCTCATTATGGACATAACATTCCCTGCATTTATGGCACAACTTCCCGATTCTGAAAAGGAAGTGGATCCATCAAAGCCATATACTGCGACATTGGAAGCACTGGCCAAATTGAGCTTAGGAAGATCTGTATTTCAAGTTCTCTTAACTCGGCTTTTAAACAAGCTTGATGTTGTTCTCAGAGGTAAAGTGGAAGTACCCCGGTTCATTCAAACCATCAAAGCTAATCTAGTGAAAGGGAAATCCGGCCCAATGTATCCCCGAGCAATTCTTTCTACGCTGTTGTATGTTCTGCGGAAAAAGCCAGAGAGTAGTCAAGAAGACATAAGGACGTACTTCGCTCGACTAGTCGTCCCTCTGCTCACAAAAACAATAACTCCGATAATTGATAATTCCAGCGAATTTTCGGATTTCCGGATAATGGCCGATGATTCCATTTTGGACGTTACTGGCCGTCTTTTTAACATCATAATTAGATCATTGGATTTCGAGGAACAGAAAAATGTTTCACGGCAGTTGATCAACATCTTCGTCCTTGGGATTCCTAGCGATTATATACCCAAGACGCATGCCGAGATTGTTGCACGCGATTTCAAACCCTTGCAGCCCACTACAAACAGAGAACACGCTGGCTGTATTATTTTGTTCACCTATGCATTAGCAGGTTTAAGACGAGAGGTTTGGCCGTCAGGTTCTAGCGTGCCACAAAACGGGCGCTAATCATGTATTGCCTATAGGTAGTATTAACAACCCCGTCTGTCCCAGAGCTCATTCAGCAAAATGTAGAGCTTGCTACCCGGACAGCTCATCCCACTCAGAGAATGGCATACCTATATCTCATTGCTCTGTTGGCAAACAAATGGATGAAAAAACCGGGGGATTCTGATCTCCTCCAAAAACTTACGGCTGATCTCTTGGAATCAGTCTCCGGCTCTATATTAGGTTCACGGGAATACGACAGCCTTGTTGGACAAAAACTGCAGACCCTTCTTTGGATTGCGAAGGCCATAGTAGTTAGAGGTGACAGGTATGGAATAGAGGTCATTGAGAAGGTGGTAGGATTGCTTGGGGACAGAAACTATGGGCCGACAGCAAGTAAAGGTTTTGCGGTATTGCTCGGCGACGATGAGTTTATTACCAAAGACAATTACGCCATCATTAGGCCCCTCACAAAGCAGAAGATTTTCACATTTTGTGTGCCGAAAATTGTGGAAGGCTTTCGCATCGCTGATTCAAGTATTCTCAAGAACCCCATTCATTGAAATCTCCTTCTTTCGATCACTCAACTGACCTCTGTAGCTACAAAACCCAACTATCTTATTGCACTTTCTAACATCCTAAGGAATATACCTTCTACGGTTATCCTTCCAGAACTTGGAAGGCTTCTTCCCCTGCTTCTCCAATCTCTGGACCTTCCCGACCCCAACGTCAAATCAGCTACCATTGAAACCTTACTCATTACCGTGACAGAGTCTGCCGACGCGATGAAGGAGCACATATCTTCTTTAAGTGCAAGGCTATTAAATGCCTGTATGAACCGTGAAGAAAACCCTCCGAGGATTAGATCAGCAGCACTGCGGTGCTTGGGGACTTTTCCTGGAGTTGTCAGGACCGATTTGTTGCTTCCGTATAAGAGACAGGTAATTCGAAGTTTGATGACTGTTCTCGACGACCCGAAGCGGAACGTCAGGAAGGAGGTGAGCTTAATCTATCATGAAACTGTTTTATTGCAAGACTAACGTCTATGAATCATAGGCGGTCGACTGTCGGGCAAAGTGGTATTCTTTAGACGATCCAGAGAATTAGAATAGACATGGAATATGCTGGAATTTCGGCGTTTTTGTGAAATCCTTCGATTGTCTAGGGGTGCATGCCAGAATTTCTTTGTGTCTCGTGGACAACATATGTTCTTGCTTCGGTGTCAACTCGGGTCTCTCATAGCATAGTTGCGTAATTTGATTGCATTTCTCTAAGCTTGAATGTTTATTGTACTATTAGAACTTGAAGTTTTGACGGGCTCAATCCCTTGCAGTGTTGATAGCGCCGAATTTCCCTACGTCGCGCCAAAAAGTAAACTAAAGAAACTGGATCTGAACTAAGGACAGATTGGGGAAGGTTGCTTGGCGCTTCTGAAGGGTAAAATTTTTCGTGATCTTTGATTTTATGAAGGCTCATAACCGACTTCACGATCGGAGATATTGCCTATTAATACAAATTTTTTTTTATTCCACTTCGTGCTTGAATTTTTTGCTTCTCACCGTACCTTCCGGCTGCTTTCTCCACTTTGCACTTGAATTTTTAGGTGAATTTTTTCCTTCTCACTATACCTTCCGGCTTCTTTTTCAACTACAATGTCCGCTACTCCTCCTCCACCACGTCCCCGCTCTTTCCACCTCACTCGCGATCAGCGGCGTGATTGCCAGCTTCTTCGCTCAATTGGCTGGAAGTATACGCAGATCCAAGAAAAGATGTAGCCCGTAACCTGATATCGGGTGAATGTGAGTGACTCTTGCCTATCTGCAGCACACATCTCCTTATATACATACCGGTACATCCTGTATCATGACCTCCTATATCTCTAGCAGAATATCCCAGAAATCAATAGGAAAAGTTCAGATTATCCGTTAACCTCAGGGCTGAGATCTGAATCCCATCGGATGTTTGTTTTTATGTATCATAGTTAGGAAGCAGATGTACGAGTACAAGGTTATTAAAGCAAAAGGTTTCAATTTGATAGGGAAAGATCTGTTGAAGTATCATATTAATTAAGGTAGATTTTTTAGGACTATCAATAAATGATAACTTTTGATTTATAAAATGTATGAGAAGATTGATCAGATAGGTACTAGGGTTTGAGGTGCAATAGTTACTGTAATGCTTCAACTTTAGCTTAGACCGTATTTCATATATACTATTCAAGCTTCAGAAATAATAATAATATTATGATGCTATTTCTGGAATAAATGTATCTTTCAATTTTAGCATTTTTACACTGTGTTTTGTGTTTCTAAAGCAACCTTATATGATTACAATCCGTAATCTGATTTTTCAGAAAACCTGAAGCAAGAGGTTATAATTTCTCATTCCAAATCTCAGTAGTATCATACAATATCCTGTTATTCAAAACAAGAATACTCATTTTTCTCCCTTTATTCTAAACCGCAGTGTTATTTTAGGGGATACTAGAATCTGATTAAAAAAATACAAAGATGTCTTTTTTTTTTTTTTTTTTTGAAAATACGCTGTCAAACATACACCGGTTTATTTTTCTTTTTTTGGGTTCCCTGACCATAAATGCTGGTTTGTGGTGGGAGGAACCACACCAAGGACCAAAAGTACAGTGCTGGTAGCTCGCGCATGGGCATTTTTCAGAACGCACTCTGAGTTTAGGACACTCTTCCGAACTTTCGAACCCAGTACTTTCTTGGTGTATTAGCAGCAACATTCCGCGCCATTCAACGTCGTAACGATCCCCACCTCTCTTCTTGAATCTCCTCCTCTTACCTCTTCTCCCTTTTATCTGAACTTAATACCCAAGGCCAGAGGACAAGACCCCCTTGTGCCTGGTGTATTCCTCCTCCTAAGCCTAGGAATACCTCCTTTCCTTTCTAGCCTCGACCCCTCTCCCCAACTATCCGCCATGCAGTCTATGCTTACCAAGGTATTGTTTGGTCTTTGAATCACCAATAGAAAGAGTGGAATCACTTATTTATCGAAACAGTTCGAATCCAAGTCTTCACGAGCGAAAGGCATTGCATTCCATTCTAAACGGTTGCTCCCCCCACTGTCTTGCTTTCTAGAGTACCGCTTTTATGATAGTTTGCCGTTATCTAATTTTGTGAAATTGAGACTAATCTAGGCCATGGATTCTGGTCTCACTTCACACTTCGACAATCCAGCTTTGGGATTACCGTATGGGAACACTGATAGATCGGTTCGAGGAGCACGATGGGCCCGTTCGAGGAATCGATTTCCATCGCACTCAGCCGCTATTCGTATCCGGGGGTGATGACTACAAGATTAAAGTCTGGTCCTATCAGACCCGCCGTTGCTTGTTTACCTTGAATGGGCATCTCGATTATGTTCGGACCGTATTTTTCCATCATGAGCTTCCCTGGATTCTGTCCTCCTCGGATGATCAAACAATCCGCATATGGAATTGGCAGAATCGGTCGTTGAGTATGGGGCTCTATGCTTTTGGGAATGGACTTGCGATCTTTTGTGAATTTTCGGCTGATGGTGCCTATTAACTTAGTTTGCACAATGACTGGTCATAATCATTACACTATGTGCGCCCAGTTCCACCCTAAAGAGGACCTAATTGTCAGCGCTTCTCTGGACCAGAGCGTCCGTGTATGGGATATCTCAGGGTTACGGAAGAAGCATTCGGCACCTACATCAATGACGTTTGAAGATCAAATGGCCCGCGCAAATGCCAACCAAGCAGACATGTTTGGGAATACGGATGCAGTGGTGAAGTTTGTGTTGGAAGGCCACGACCGGGGTGTTAATTGGGTCTCCTTCCATCCTACCCTGCCGTTAATCATCTCAGCTGGCGATGACAGAAATGTAAAGCTATGGAGAATGAGTGGTAAGTAATGAATGGCGTAAATTTGGATTCACTAAGAGCACAAGAAGCTAAGATGCTACTTGTGTAGAAACCAAGGCTTGGGAAGTCGACACCTGTAGAGGCCACTTTCAAAATTCATCAGCTTGTCTCTTCCATCCCCATCAGGATTTGATTCTGTCAGTAGGGGAGGACAAAACAATTCGAGTTTGGGATTTGAATAAGAGGACTGCGGTACAGTCTTTCAAACGGGAAAATGATAGGTTCTGGGTCATTGCTGCTCACCCAGAGATTAATTTATTCGCAGCTGGTCATGATAACGGTGTGATGGTCTTTAAGCTAGAGCGGGAGAGGCCGGCATATGCGATTCACCAAAACAACCTCTTCTTCATCAATAAGGAGAAGCATGTGCGGTCTTTTGATTTCACACAAAACATTCAGAGTCCGTCCATGCTGTCTTTGAAGAAGTTGGGCGCACCTTGGGTTCCACCAAGAACATTGTCTTACAACCCCGCTGAACGTTCGATTTTGGTCACGTCTCCCGCGGACGGAGGAACCTATGAGCTTATCAATTTGCCAAAGGACGCTTCTGGCGCTGTTGAGCCAACTGACACTAAGCGAGGCACCGGAAACTCTGCTGTATTCGTTGCTCGAAATCGGTTTGCAGTCTTTAATTCAAGTTCGCAAACTATTGATATTAAAGATCTCTCGAACTCTACAACCAAGACAATCAAAACACCTACCAGCATCAATGATATATATTTTGGTGGCACAGGTTGTCTATTGCTTTGCGCACCCTCAACTGTCATTCTCTATGATATTCAACAGAAGAAGACTGTTACTGAATTGGCTGTATCTGGCGTTAAATACGTCGTGTGGTCGAACGATGGGCTTCACGTGGCGTTACTTTCAAAGCACAATGTTACTATTGTTACGAAAACTCTTGAGCAGGTTTCTTCTCTTCATGAGACTATCCGTATCAAGAGCGCGACCTGGGATGATGTTGGTGTGCTCTTGTACTCTACCCTGAACCATATCAAATATACTCTATTGAATGGGTACGCTATCTTACTCCCCAGGCTTACACGAACATATGCCTAACAATGACATCCTTGTAGTGATAATGGGATCATTCGTACTTTAGATGAGACTATATACCTTACCAAAGTTAAAGGGAGGAGTTTGTTCTGCCTCGACCGCCAGGCAAAACCGAAGCTTTTGGACATTGATCCTACCGAATATAGATTCAAGCTTGCCCTAGTCAAGAGAAATTATGACGAGATGCTTTCTATAATTAAGACATCCAACCTCGTTGGACAGAGCATTATCTCCTATCTCCAAAAAAAGGGTTATCCGGAGGTGAGTGATAGATTATGATACACTCTCGAGTTGGGCAACGCTTATCTTTATAGATTGCCCTTCAATTCGTACAAGACCCTCAGACTAGATTCGAACTAGCTATTGAATGCGGAAATCTTGAGGTTGCGGTTGAAATGGCCAAGGAGCTAGACCGCCCGAAGCTCTGGACCAGGCTTAGCGCGGAGGCTCTAAGCCAAGGTAACCACCAAGTTGTCGAGATGGCCTACCAGAAGCTCCGGAGCTTTGACAAACTTTCGTTCCTGTATCTTGTCACCGGAAATATAGAGAAGCTCAATAGAATGGCGAAGATCGCCGAGCATCGCAATGACTATACTGCGAGATTCCAAAATGCTATCTACCTCGGGGATGTGGAGACTAGGATTCAAATGCTTAAGGAAATCGATCTATGTAAGAATTTCTTTCGCTTGCTACTCTGATGCGCTAACTTTTGTCGCCGCAGATCCTCTTGCATATGTGACTGCTAAAGCCCATGGACTTAACGAGGAATGCGAGGCGATCCTTGAAGCTAGTGGTTTAACAGAAGAGGACATCAAGATTCCTGAGATTAGCCTACCTACCTCACCCTCCAAAGCCATAGTTCCCACACATCAAAAGAATTGGCCTCTTCGGGCTGCTTCTCAGTCATTCTTCGAGAGGGCTTTGCTGGGCCAAGTTGAGTCAATGGCGATTGAGGATGAAGCACCTTCTGGAACCAACGGCTTTGGTATGGATGAATATGCTGATGATGGCAAAAGGTTCAATGGAGATCTCCTGGATGTGGAGGGGGAGGAAGACGGTACAGGATGGAATATGGGAGATGGCGATCTCAGCCTTGAGCAAGCCGATGAACTTGCCGTTGAAACCGATGGCGCCGGTGTCGGTATGAGTGAGGCAGAGTTATGGGCGAGAAATTCACCAATTGCTGCCGATCATGTGGCAGCAGGATCATTCGAAACTGCTATGCAGCTTCTAAATCGCCAAGTTGGTGCCGTCAATTTCGAACCTCTGAAGCCGAGATTCATGGAGATTTACCAAGCTAGCAAGACCTACCTTCCCGCAACCGTTGGCCTTCCTCCACTAGTCAATTATGTCAGGCGTACTGTTGAGGAGACGGACTCTAGGAGAATTTTACCTGCCATCCCCAGAGATCTGGAAAGTGTACGCACTAATGATCTACGGAAGGGGCTCGCTGCAATGAAGGCTAATAACCTAGAGGAAGGGGTAAAAATCTTCCGGGGCGTTTTGCATAACCTAATCTTAACCACTGTGCAGAATGAGTTAGAGGTTGAAGAGGTTGGTCTCACCCCTGTCTATCATGCTATTGCTAACTCAACCTCGACTGATAGGCAAAAAAGATTATCCGCACTGCTACGGAGTACATTATTGCCATGTCGATTGAATTGGAACGTAGGGCTATTGAAAATGATGAATCCCAGGTCAAGCGTAACCTAGAGCTGGTGGCATACTTTACGAAGCCGATCCTTGAGCTTCCTCACAGACAGATTGCTCTCATGACTGCGATGAGGCAAGCATTCACATGCAAGAACTTTGTCCTTGCTGGACACTTTGCATCTCGGGTGCTGGCTAATAGCAACCAAGGAAAAAATGCTGAAACCGTAAGTTTTTGCGAAAAGCGAGTGACGTGTTATGATTGGACGTCTACTGACGGTAGTGAAGGCGCGCAAAATCAAGGTCAGATCAGAGCGTGAAGGAAAAGACGCTATTGAGATCGAATATGATCAGTTCGCGGAGTTTGACATCTGCGCGGCTTCCTACACTCCTATATATAGTGGACAACCATTTATACAGGATCCATTTACAGGAGCAAAGTACCACCCGAGGTACAGGGGAAGCATTTGCAGGGTTAGTCAAGTTACAGAGATTGGAGCACCATCCTCAGGGCTCAGGCTGTTGGTGAAATAAATGTCGCTGCTGTCGCTGCTGTCGCGGTTGGGTGGGTTGGGTTGGGTTAGAACGATTGGGCCAGGTTTGGAACGGGACAAAAGAAAGTTCAGTGTTGTTACATTTTTCTTTTCCTTGGTTTCGCGATCGGCAATGTTTAATAAGTGAACTAGACACTTGCGGTCTGTCTGTCTCCTACTATTTTTATTTTTTTGCTCGACTGTTAACAAAGGGTTTTCATTTTTTTCTTTCATCTTTTTGACGACTTTTGATGTAATCCCCGCCCCACCTCCTGACGATCCCACGGCTAAAAATAAAGTTTCTTGCGTCTTGCGGAAAAGTGTATCTCATATGTTAGGGTGGCAAATGTCAAAACGTATGGAAATGGTTGGTGATTGAAATTGAACGCAGCTAGAGTTCTGGATTGCTATGACTTGGCTCTGTCCGAGGCCTATTTTGTGAGAAGTGGTGCAGCATCCACCATCCTCCTCTCTTCGTCCGTGGCGCCACGAAAGCGCGAGCGCGACTACCCCAACCCAAACCGATCTAATCCAGTTAAGAGGTTAATCGCCGGTCCCAAACCCTTCACGTCGGCCCCCCGTCTTTATCCACCAAGCGCCTGTCTCGCCCGACCGAAAAGCTGCAGATTCGGAAACCATGATACATCTTATTTGTTTACTCATTTTCTTTTCGGCTTCCCCGGAGAGCTGCAGAATAGAATACCGGGATGGCAAGATGGAAGAAATTGCGATATATATCGTCTACCAGCCGTTAAAACTACCAAGGGTATGCAGGATGTAATGGGGGGGTGGTACTTCGTTTGTATGTGACGAACGATACTGAGAACCCATCCTAGCCTGTGGTATGGAGTGGAGTATGGGTTCAAGAATGGAAGACTGTCAACCATGTGGCACAGCAAAATGCAACAAAGGCTGTGCAATAATATTGCCAAAACTGTGAGTGATTAGCGATGAAGGAGTGTAAATAATGTAAGATGTAAGATGATAAATTAATTAAGTGCAACAGTTTGAGAGTCTGAAACTCTGTGATGGCTCCTATAGGTCTATGGAGCCTTATCCTTAAATTCTGGAGTACTATAAGCAATACCTTCATGTATGCCTTATTATTGTTTTAGTACATGCCCAGAACTTCAAAATCAATGTTGTCTCAACTGAATTCAAACATTCTTGCACCATTAGGTGCAATACTCAAATATTGTATCCACATTTCGTAAGAGTATAGCAATGTGCTGCCCCCCAATAATACTTAATAAAATTGAGCTCAAAATGAAACTTAAGAAAACAGTGCACCAAATGGCCAGTGAATTCCACCTGCTCCTTTAATCAACTTCTCAGAGCTTTAAAATCTGGCTCTTTGGCAATTAGTACTCTTGCACAGTACGTTCCTTCATTTAGGCATATCTTATTTCACTTTCTAGTGAGTCGCTAATATTGAACGCACGAGTTGAATCTCAATAGATTTCTTTCTTGAAGTATGATGTATAGTGCCTGGGCCATTTAATCTGGCATTACTATAGCTTGATGTCACAAATGGTAACTAAGCAAGACAGACTTCCTTATGACTAATAATTATTAGTCATTGCTTTGTTATCTATCACGCTATGGGATCAGTTGACTTGTAGGTTTTCACATGACGATGCAATAGGGTGTTATTGGGCTATTGTTATTGGTTGTTTAGTGGCATGACTCACGATTGTGGTCATGTGGTTTATGTATTTCACACATAACTCATAATTATGAGTCATGGGTTTTGCGCATATGACCCCTTTGGGGCACATGACTGGTTTTATGGGTTTTGATTGTATTAGGAAAATGTTGGAGTGTGGTCCAAGGTGGTCCTGAACACTCCTGGTCCACCAAGGGGGGTCGTGGTCCCCGTGGTCCACCTGATCCACTCCGATCCATTCTGATCCACATTTTTTCAAATTTTAACAAAAATGTGGACCAGGGTGGATCAGGGTGGACCAGGAGGACCAGGGGGACCATAACCCCCCTTGGTGGACCAGGACTGGTTTTTACATTTTGCTGATGAGGGGTCTGTGCATTTCCTGGAGGTTCGTGTGCTGGATTTCTTCAATGTCTAACAAGAAGTACTACAAGAATTAGAGAGAAGAAAGCATACAACTAATAGGAAAACAGATCTCGTGAGCCAAAACTTATCAAGACAATGAATTCAATAGTAGAAGAGGCACTGCCAGGTAAGATATGGGTGTTTAGAAGGGAAGAGGGGAAGGCAGGGAAGTTCTGAGGGTGGCAGGAAAGAGCAGGTAACAATAGGGTTTATGTAACACTACTGGGAATAGTGCCAGTAAAGGTAGAGGGGAACTGTTGTGGATGGCGGAAGATAATGGCGGATAGTGGGTAATGGCAGGGCACCGGTACGGATAGCAGGAATAATTTCTCAGGAGGCTATCGATTGGTTCCAAGGTGTAGGTATACTTCTTGAAAGTAGAACTGAACAGACATCCACCTTCTCTCATACACCAACAGTGATTGAAATAACAACAACAGTGACACGTCACTTTTCAAGTTTTGGCCAATACAATCCTTGGAAATTATCTCGCGATATTTTCGAGTCTTTATTTTCCTTCACGAAGGTTAATAGTTTTTTATCAGATTAGAGAGGAAAATCCATCTCGTTTATGTCTATTTTTATCTCTTAAGGTTTTATTTCATCAAGGTCTTTTAAAATCATATCATTAGAGATTGTTAATGCTAAAAAGACTTTGTTCACACCAACCCATGTTGCAGAGAATGGAATGGCGATGAGTGCTGCTTTTATGCACATCCTGAGTTTGGAAAAGGAGGTAGCAAGACTTAGACACCATGTGTCCGTCTTGTCAAAGCTTTTGGACAGGAGGGAGAGGAAGGGAAAGGGAGTGGAGAAAGGGAAGCTGGTGGTGCAGGATGAGAGTGAGGAGAAGGTTGCGGCTGTTGGGATGCCACTTATTGCCAGTGGCATTTACAAGGTTGTGGCTGAGGAACAGATTGTGGCGGATGGAAGTGGGGCTGGGGAGATAAGGGATGGGGCTGAGGAGATTGTGGCTAAGGTTGAGACGATGAGGGTGGGCTTTGAGGAAGATGAACATAGGGTTGTCGGGGACAAGATAATTATTAGATTGCCGGATGACAGAAAGAGAGGATAGTGGAGACAAAGGAAGGCAAGAGGGTTGAGGGTGTGGAGGAGAAGAGTTTAGTTAGGGCGAGTCCGGTCGGCCCTAGATCACGAGTACAGGGTGGGGATGTACGTGGGAGGGTCCCGAGTGGGCCCTCAAATATGCTTTATAGAGGTAGAGGAACAGGCAGTCGTGGTTACTCTGGTGGCACAGGAAGGCTTGATCCTATCAGCTGGAATGGGCAATTGGGGGAGAATTACGCAGGCGGTAGATATGGGAAGGGCAGAGGCAGGGAAGAATGAATTTGGGAATGGTGATGAGGAGTTCCGATGATACCTGGGCGACATGCATGTTTCTTTTGTTCCCCGAGATGAAGTGACGAACGATCTCAAACAACCCGACAGAACGTACATACAAGTAGAAGGTCTGGCTTTTTTATAAATCTGGTGAGAGAGTTTTATCCTCGCTTGTATCCTTCTAATCGAAAAGATCGAGTTCATTTGTTTTGTTTTTATTTTATTTTTAGGTTGCATCACCAGACTGGGTGATATCTCTACTGTGCATGCAGGTCTTAGGTATGGGTATATTTTCTCTGTTCTGACTAGGTTTCGGCTATTGGTTAGGATGGGGGGGATTTGGTTGATTTGTACCCTAGAGAGAGAACGGGTCTTAGTGCATGGGTTGAAACAGTTGAGGTTGGCCAAGGGCAAACAGACTGAATGTTAAAAATGCCCTATAGTGTATTAGATGGCTGGTAGTTAGCCAATAAATGCCAAAAAGTATGATAAAAAAAATAAAGATAAAAATAAAAAAAACCTGGATGGACGGCCAGTGGGAGTCTGTCTTTTTCCCCCTGTATTGACTGCCGAGGGCAGATGCATGCAGGACGGGATGCCTCAAGGGGACTTCTCCAGTTTCATCTTCTCAGCCAGTATCCTCAGCCACTTCAGGTTCAAGATTTCGTGCCCCTCTCTGCTCATGATCATGCAAATCGTATGTCACAAGGGTAAACTAATAAGCAAGCAAAGATATACACCTCTAAGAAACCACGATTTATAGAAGTGTTCGGAAGAGAAATTGAAGGTCGGGGAGTATGAATTGGCTCTGGCTTATCTTGATCCTCAAAGAAATTGATGATCTATTTAAATATCTTCACTTTTTTGCAGGATTATTATTTACTTCGTCTGTTATTAAGCATCATATTCCATCACTCATATTTCATCGGCGGTCCCCCGCTGTCCTCTGCCAGCCCCCGGATTTTTTGTTTTCTGTCCCCGGTTATTATCTCTAATACCTGCCGTCTGTGGCCACCCTTAGAAGCCTTCCTCTACACTCTAAAATCCTTTCCTACACCCGACAGTCTTCTGATACTCCTATGGTCCCTACGATCCCCGCTGTGATGCCATCTCCCCTACCGTCTTCCCGAGAGCTGACTGTTGGGTGTATCTGACTATACCGATAAAGGAATAGCATGTCGAGCCTGGTGGTTATAGCTAAAGATGGGACTCCCCTGGGTAAGGACCGTGTCTAGCAATCCAGTCTCATCCCCTCTTCTTGGCATTATCCCCGCCGTCTCTATGGGCCCCCCGGGAGGTTCGGGACACTATTCTCTATCAAGGTGCTGGGAGCACATTGGCTTGAGTTTTCAGGTAGTATAGTCTCCTTTCCCCACCGCACCCCCATTTCTCATGGGTTAGGATAAAACTTCTGTTTGCAACTTTAAGAATTTTCCCCAACCATAATTTAATTTGGGCTGAGTTAAGTTACCAAGGGGGTAGTAAAATTTCCCCTTTTTCCCTTCCCCCCAGGTCTGATACAAAATATGACTGACTGCACGACTTTGGGATGAGCCGGGAACCCAGCTCGTTCTTGTCTCATCACTAACTATCTCGACAGTGAAAACAGGAGGATATATGAAACATAATGAAATCCTCCAAGTCATTCTACAGATAGCCGCACATATCAACCTTTCTGTATATTCCCCTCTCCCTTGGGTATTCCCATTCTAGCAAAAAGAAAGACTGTCTTCACCAAAACTCCCACTATTCGCAGCACCAGCACAGTCCTTGTCACTCTTCTGTATTGCTTCTAGCAAATGATTCGATCTAAATGTGTGTATCCGAAACCCTTAACCGCAAAAATGAAGCTATAACGAGACCATACCGAGCAGCATCTCAGAACTTCTAATAGTGCGGCAACTGACGGGTCCGAACTCTCCGAACTCGATTCTGCTCCTTGAAAGCTTCTAAATATTGGATTCTCTAGTCCATTAGCGATTTTGGATTTCAGTAAGGTTGTATAAGGTGATGCCCGAGTGGAAGGGTAACCGTTGGGCTCCATTTAACTCTGCCCTTTCCTTTCGGCTCTTATTTTGATAGAGTTCGTCAATAAAAGACATTAATCCCGGGTGCTCTATAAGAACCACTGTTTTAGCTCAATACTTGTTCGAGAGGCATCGCACTGGTACTGGTTTTCCGTAAAATAGATTCTGGTTAGTGAGTAAAATGGAATGAGAGGAAAAGGGAACGGAATTATATCTTGATCTCCCCTTCAAAACATCTAGGAAGCAAGATTAGAAATGACAATGAGGTAAGCGAAGCAATGAAGGGAGAGGGCATGCACTAACCTAGACATTCTCGCGGCGATGACATGCTGCAAAAACTCGTGTTATCCACTATCACCGTTTGGCCTTCAATCTCCCTCAACCCCCTGCGTTAGCCTGCTATATGTTTAGTTTGACAGATTAACAGAATTGCGAATAATAGTTAGTGAGAAGCACACTTGGGCTTGACTGTGTGGGGAAAACCTAATCCTTCTTAGGGGTTTTTGTCTCTAAGCGCGGAGAGTGGGTGCCAGGCGGAGATAATGGATAACACAAGTTTTTGTAGTGTAGGGGTGCCGGTAGCGCCGGTTGGTAGGAGTATGATAATGCGTGGCGGTGTTCCTAACTCACTGCTAATTGGTCTAACTAAGCATCACATTCAATAAGAACAGTATTAAGAGCCACGCTATCGACCGCATTAGCCACAGCCAAGGCGCTACGGGCCTGGCCTGGCTTCCATGGTATGATACAGTATTGTAAACTACGATAATAAGGCAGAGTTAGGGTAGCATTCGACACACTCAAGTAACATTATAATACATTGAAGACCATTAGAATCTAATATTACCATCGAATAAGATGTGAACATTGCACAAGTAACTTAGGGGAAAAGCAAATATATCAAGAATCTGACGATATAAATCCCCTTATTCAACCACCACAAGTTAGATCCAGATATTGTGTATGAATTATCGCGAGTGCCCTCTAGTGGAATATCCCATCGGCATGGAAAGCGATTGGTAGCGCGTTTGTTCATACGCTGGATACGATATGAGTGTGGCTTCATTGGAACTTAGTCTAGACATTGGCCCCCGATTTTGGTGTAACCGTATACGGCTCTAGGACTCTACATGGCCAGGCAGAGTATGCCACCGTACTTACTCGAGCGTGAGAGAAATGTGCTACCGGTAGAACGTACAGTAAGGATTCCGCTCAAACCAGAGGATATACACAGCCCCTTAATGAGAGAAGGAAGTACGAAGCCCCACCAGCGCATTTCTCTTATATTCGAGCAAATACAGTACCAAATGCTTAGAAAATACTTGAGCACGGTACCTTTGGGACTCTACGACCATTGTGGCATATTTTATACACAAAAAGGGCAAATTCTCAAAACTAGCTACTGTACTTGGGAACCTATTTTGGTATCAATTGTATAGACATTCCTAATGGCATTAGTTGTTGAAATTGGGATACTTTTTTTTTTACTTCTATCATGCCGTGCAGAAGGTAAATTTAACTAGCAGTGTTACCACAAAAGACAGAAAAGGGGGGCCAAAGAAAATGGTTTTACGCCACGAGCAACTGTTCAATGCACTCCTTACAAGTATCGTACCTCACACAAACATAAGTTAGTAGGAAAACACAGTAAATAATAACCTTTCACAGATTTAAGCTTTATAGGTACTCGAGTACCGGTATGCACCCAGGCCCAGCTTGAAGATTAGGACGGTGGGACAACCAAAACCGGGGGTTGCAACAAGGATATCAATGTCACTTCATCCCAACCTCATTCTTTCCCCCCTATCGCACCACTTCCAATGCTTTTCCCCCCTGGCACCCAAACACCGGTACTGTGCCATAGTTTCTGATAAAACCACGCTCGCGCCACGCCAGGAAATACTGTACGTACCGACAGTATAAGGGGGATACCATACTCGTTGAGAAGCTACATCAGAGTACGCAAGTCACCAAAGTCGAACTTGGAAAACCTGCTATAAATACTGGGGCGGCGTCCAGAACTTCTCCCCCGGGTTGAACAGCGAAAAGATTCGCTAAATCCACAGTCGAATTGCGTAGCGGAAATCGCCGTACTGAAACCGCGATAGGCTTAACAAAGGAGGTTAGCAAATTACGAGTACCAGCTCATGAGGCCCAACCTAAAGAGGCTATGCTCCCCTCTGGAAAACACTATTCCTTCTTGGGGTGCTCTGTCTCGGATTGAGAAGGCTAGTATGATACCGCCCCGACAGAGCCTTCACGTTAGGGATACCGGTAGACTGTTGCATCAAGGGGTGTCTAACAGACGCGAACTCCCACCAGCACAGCCAAGTACTGTACTGTACCTCAGGCTAAATGAGATTGCAACCAAAGCTAGGAGTCGCTACTTGTAGGTTCAGGCGATTTTCACAATCTGGCGAGGAGCATGCCGGAGAAGATGAAGGTTGCCCTTGATGCTGAAGGGTGATATACAAGATTTTAAGTGCATCTTATTTTTTGTTTCCATCGAGGTCGCCGGAATTATCATTATTGCAGAGTTTCGTTAACTTTAGGGTGCATCAGTTGCAAGGCGACTTGCTTCATTACCGGTGGTCTATGCGTGATGGGGCATTGAATTTATTTAATATAAGCAACGTTATGAGCCGCAGCCACCATTATTATGCTGAAGCGTGACTCAAACTTTCCTCCACGCTATGACCACCTCTCACGCTGTGAGTCTGCATTCTCTCCAATAAAGCTTTTCCCATGCTATCCACAGTCGTACAATCCTGGCACTCGGAGGGACTGGATCCTGATTGTGACTATGAGGTCAGCACTTTACTGCATGCAAACGTAATAATGTGGGAAAGCCCCAACCAGGAACCCTGCGCTCAGCCTGGTAGAAAGTCATTGCAGCAACCAACCGATACCGGTGTCAACGCTTCTCTGCTGCCTGTCGATGAGAGGTGCATAAGAAGATGCCCCCCCCCCCCCCCCCTCAGCTGAATTTCGCATTTCAACCCCAAGCTCCCCAACCCTCCCTTCAAAGCTGATACCGGTACACGAAAGCAAACATGGCCGAAAATACCATTCACAAACAATCTTTCACTGTCGACAACCTCAGCGTTAGGAGCGTGACCATTTACCCTTCCCGTGCCGCCATCGTGAGGGATATCAACAATGTTACAATCAAGGTTTGTCATAGTCCTACTCCTCCTTGTCTTCCACCACGACTAATTGATGGTCGCAGCCGGGGAGGAATGAGATCACCATTTACAACCTCACCCCCCATGCCGAAGCCGACTCGATTAAAGTCGAAGGGCACAACACCCCAGCGCTCATCACGGACATGACTGTGGACCTGATCCCCAACGCGAAATACGACGAGCATCAATTTGACGATCACTCCGACAGTGACACATCATCGGAAGAGGAAGAGACGTCCCCGGAATTGCAAGCCTTAGAAGCTCGGTTGAAAGCGACAACGCAGCAATTAGCAGATTATCGAGAGATTGAAGCATCGTGCGCTCAGCAGCAAATATACATGGACACCTTCATGAAGACCTGGACTGAGAAGACTACCGTCGCCCCATCAGAGACCGTACATAAAGAATTGAGTGACTATTCATCTAACCGTCAGGAAACGTACAACAAGCTGGTGGAGACCAAGGATCGCATAGCCATCACAAACGCCGAACTGGAGAAACTCAAAGGCGCGCACGAAAAGATGAAGAAGCGATGGGAGAAGGCACTTCGCAAGAAGAACGCCGTGAAAATGGAGCGTCGGCGACACAAAGAATTCGCGAGGAAAGAACGCAAAGAGCAGAAGCTGTATACCCCAGAGAGAGTCTACCGCGTCAAGATCACCGTAGAATTGGACAGCCTACCAAAAGAAACCAAGTCCGTTCCCAGCGCAATTGACACCGGAAGACCCCCCCGGGCAGAGGACGACGAGCCACCTGTCAATGACGGCGGGCCAAGTTTGCGCATTTCATACATTGCTGGAGGGGCGTCCTGGGTTCCCCGGTACGATATCCGCCTGGATACCACGTCGAACACGGGATCCATTTCATACAGGGCCCACTTCTACAATAAAACCGGCGAAACCTGGCGAGATGCAAAAATCACACTGTCGACTTCGCAAACTTCCTTCAACGGGATTGAAGATAAAGCACCATGGATGGATGTCTGGCGCGTATCGCTTAAGCGGCGGGGACACTACGGCAGCGAGAAAGACGGTGGATTGTACGCCGTCCCTGAGCAAGAGAAACGCGATGAGAAGAAGGCAGCGGCAAGGCGCGCAAAGGGCGAGTTCGACACTCAAATGGTGGGGGGGCAAGAAGACTATGATCGCCTCCGCTACCTCTCACAACCACAAGCCAGTGCTCACATGGCAGTGTCTCTCGTTAAAGCCCGGAGCGCCGCCCGTCCGAACAGGAAAGGCCTCTCCTTCGGCGGCGGTAGCAGCATGCTCTCTCGTAGTGGGAGCATAAGCATGAGCAAGTCTGCCGCCGTCTACGAGAACCCGTACTCCTCCAACTCGAGCGATCCTAGCGACGACGATGGCGACGACGCATCCACAGTGCTAGACTCCCCATCCAACAAGATGGGCATCGCAACGAGCACGTCGGGAACCCATGGACTGACAACGACCTACGACCTCCCGGGAATCCGGACGGTCGTCTCGTCAAAGCAGCTATCCCGCTATATCATCTCCGAGTTCGCCCTTCCATCCGTGGAATTCTCCCGCCTGGCCGTGCCCAAATACCGCACCGCCGTATTCCTCAAAGCCCGTCTTCGCAACCCCTCCCCCACCACCCTCCTACGTGGTCCTGCCGGTTTGACAATCGACGGGACATTCTTGGGCAACTCAACCGTATCCCGCTGCGCTCCAAATGACACCTTCGAAATCGGCCTCGGCGTGGACGAGGAAGTACCGGTCACATACTCCAAGCCCGTCCGTCGCGTAGCCTCCGAGGGCATGCTCGTGAAGGACCAAGTAGCAACCTACGAGCGGAACATGAGTATCTACAATACCAGGTCCACACCCATCACGCTAATCCTCTTCGACCAAGTCCCTGTTAGCCAAGAGGAGAAGCTCAGAATCGCGGTTAGGCGGCCGGCCCTCAGGAATGTTGGTGATGTACTTAAGGGTGCCGCGACGAATGTTAGATTCTTCTCGGGCTTTGAGATGGGTGGGAAGATGCCGACAAATGTGCCTGCCGGATCGGGGGTTAAGGTGGAATTGAGGAAGAATGGAGAGGTTAGGTGGGAGATTAGTCTCGAGAAGGGTGCCAAGGCCAGAGTTGGGTTGGAGTATGAGGCAAGGATGCCGACAGGGGAAGTTATTCACGCCGAGAAGGGTGGGGATTAAGTAGGGTTTCTTTTAGCCGGCGAGTGGGATTTAACGGGCGGAATTGAGGAGTGGGTTAACCATCGTTTCTCTTGGTCTTTCTGTGTCATGTTTTACCTTAGGGGGTATCATAGGATAGCGAGAATAAATGGGGATGCCTACTATTTACATTGGAGTGTTTGCATGGTCTGACCTATGGTGGAGTTATTAGTAGTGTTGCGAGAGGCCGCCGCTCGCATCAAGTGACCATAAAACCCCCCACAAAAACTCGCCCCTTTCAAAAGGTTATATACAGTGGCCAATTCTCAGGTATCTTGAGGAGAAGCACGGGTGCAAAATCATACTCTCCGTGAAAGCATAAAAGTATGGTGGAAGTTGACATTTAGGGCCCTCAATTCCAAGTCCGGTTTCATGGTGTTTACACCTCGACCATGCGGGGTCAAGGGACGAGGTCGCTGAGTGTCGTTGTCATTGGCTGGTATCAACACCACCTAGGTCTCTACGCAAACCCTCTATTCCCCAGTAAATATTCTCGCGAATAATATTATAGCAATATGCGATATCCCATGGCTGACGTAATATTAGCAGATAGGAAAAAGATAGGCGGTTCGGTAGACTCTCCCGGTAAGGCGTGAGTGAGCGACGTGGCAGGAAGGAAAACAGACTAACTATTCACGAACACTCTACGAGTATAGCGAAACTTCTCCAAGCTCGCCATCCACACACTCTCTCTCTCCTAAACACTCTCATTAACGAAAGACTAAACAATGGTGTTGGAAGTTTCAAAGAGCGAAGGAGGCAAGAACGGGGGTGAGGATGGAATTCACTACCCCCGGCTAGGGCCCTCATCGGAGATGCAACAAAGACTCCAACGAGATATTCGAGAACATAAAAAAATTCCATGGGTGAAACATCTCTTAATGCATTCCGTTTTCACGAATAAACAAACCGTGGGAGAAATAATACCGAGAAGCGGTGGTGATGCAGCGCTCCTGTGGGCTCTGAACTTGGGTATTTGTCCAGAGGCCGGCAGGGCCTGGATGAGATGGAGGATTTAACAAACCAGCACTCCCGGTTATGCCATGTGTTTTGCTGCTTCATGGTTCCATGACTCGACAGGGGTAATGATATAAATACATTATAATAATAATCACAATAACGTTTCACGAGTGATTTCCGGTGATGCCTCATTAAGCCCATTCTAAAATACAATACGGTATAATACTAAGTTATACACTCAACGAACACAAGAGAAATACCAGCTTTTGCTCAAACAAAGCCAAAAACCCACAAACACCGACGATCCCTTTGTTACAAACAAGTGCCCCTCAGCGCAGCGAGAGGTGCATGTCCGAGAACAGGCGCTGGGGAAAATTGAATCCAAAGGGGAACCACTTCACCTCAAGACGTGCAAGTAGGGATCACCCATGGCACGGGGTGCCACCGTCAAGCCGTGCAGTGATCCGCCCGCATTTTACGGTCGCGGCGGATGTGTGCAGGTAGGTAGGTAGGTATGTCTGAGGATCCAGATGGGGGTCGTTATAGGATACGTACTCCAGCGCGGCCCCGTAAGAAGCGTTACGCATTTAATTCGCTGAGTGAGTGGCTCTCTCGGCTATGTGAAGTCCTGTATCATTCAATGAAGACAATAGGGGGGTTTATTCAGGCCCTTAATTCCCGGTGGGAATAATAACCTGGATACCCGCAAAACGAGGGAGGGCATGGGATATCAACGGAACAAGAGAATTTATCAGAAAAGTCAGGGCTACGGATTTGTTTGTGGTGTCGTGGTTGCTCGGGAACTCACTTACCAAATTCCCCGAGCTTTTCGAAAGGTGATGGATTTCGCTGTCGAAAGTCTCTTCTTGGTTTTGGCTATATTGGGCTCCGGTGAAGGCTAGGGTGTTATATACAAAAGGAGCAAATCATTTCTAACTCCCGTGAGGTCTCATAGGTCTTTCTCTGGTCTGGGCAATATTGGGACTAAGGGGTTCATCAAAATCCAAACACTGTGACCATAACTCTTGTCTATATAGAGAATTTGTACGACAATGGAAGAACAGTTTTTGCAACTTTTGCCGACCCCCCCAAGAAATACTATAATGATTGATATATCTATGCTTCCTGCTACCAGCAATAGCTGTTACAGCACTCTCCGGCCCTCGTTATTCGCTGACATGGTTCAAAATTTCCTTCAAAACATGCATACGGAGCTGTAATCGCGTGGCGGCAACAAACAGCCCCCTTAGCTTCTTTCTCCTACATGTCTTTTGTCAGAATCTTCAATGAACAGAATACTGTTTCAGGAACCCGATGGGTTATAGCTGGAAAAAAAAATAGTACCCAAAGAAAAAAAGACTTTTACTTCAATTCTTAGTAAGGCAGCTGGCTATGTGGATACGAGATGGGGCGCTGATTTGTGCTTTTTGGTCAAAGGTATCATTCCGAGCTTTAGCAAAAGCTAAGCCCCCTTTAACCAATACCATGAGACCTGCAGATCATGAGTACGGTCTTGCAAATAACCCCAGATCCTCCCACACCAACACTTCCCAACGGCGAGCGCAGTCTAGCGAGGCCGCAGTACGCCGACAAGCTCCTTGTGTTTGCTTGCCGGACGGGGAACCGGGCGCGCGGCATCATCCGCCGACTCGGATTAGATAGCCCCAGGGGACAAAACCGCAGGGACATGGCACCCCCGCCACTTTGCAGAGTGATGCAGTGTTACAAAGAAGGCCTTCGGTAATCGAACCTGGGGGGTTAAGGGAGGGGGGCTCTTTAATGCCTTAGTAAGCAAAAACAGAAGGAACTTTGCATAGGAATTTCCACCTTCAACTCGGCTAGGTGAGTATTTATTGCTTAGAAACAGGGAAAGAGTACTTCTTCGGCTTCCTTTTCCTATCATTTTATTTGTTTCTTTGCTTCCAGCTACCTCCAAATGTCACTGTTTACTGTTTTGTTAGAAAAGTCCTACCTTATATACGATAACCCCCCTCCGTTGAAACACTGGAGTGGTGGCAGCGATCCGAGAGTCGTTACTGACAAGAACAACTGTCCCGTCGTATGGGTTACCCCTAACAGATAGTTTTAGGGGCGGCCCCCCCCAAAAAAAAAAAAATTCAGCAATCGCCACAGCTAATAACCTTCGAGAAGTTAGTTGATGCACCAAGGAGCGCCACCAAGGTTAAAGCAAGGGACGATGGGTATCCACAACATTCATCAATACTAGTATAAACACAGGAACACTTGTAAACAGACGTTCCGGGAGAGCGCCGGTATTATGTTCAAGGTGACTAAACTTCCAGCTCACCTAATAATCCACTGATCCCATCACTGATCGCAACATGTAGACCTATCGGGTGATACTCTATGACCACTCCTTCATCCCAACACTAAAGGAAGCCAAACAGTCAACAGAAGTCATCACCGATATGATAAACTCTTCTCGGCCTTTCTCTTCTCTCCAAAGGCTACGATACCTACCCCAAGATCTTGATACCTTCTCCCCAGCATATACAAATATGGGGCCGGGTATTCGGTCCTATTGGGTCAAAATGGTCTTGGCGTCCGAGAGAAACCGTCAGCGATGGGATTCGAACTCGCCGTTCCCTATCAGGAAAAAATAGACAATCGCTAAATTCTCTTCATTCGCGTCGAGATTCCCCTAGGTTTTATAGCAGTGGGGCGGATATGTCGTTAGGAATGATGTAGAGATTGGTAAGGAGGATGTCCCAGGGCCCGAAAGGGGTAGGTGTGTTTGAAGACGTATCGGGCACCCTGGTGTTGATAGTGGGAAGGGTTTCTGGGGTATATTTAACGGCACTTGCATGTGCAGCGCTTCCCGGTGTCCCTTCTGGAACTCGGCTTGCTAGTCGTCGATAGTTCGGGGGGTATTGTGATTGTGAGATGCTGTCCTCCGAGAAGAGGGCCTAGACTAAGATACCTTAGCAATCAAATCTTAGAGCACTTTGAAGACTCGCAAATCCTGCTATATTACCGTTAAACCGTAAAGGATCTCTAAAGGAAGCCACAGACCAGTTACTCATCTAAGGCCGAAATGAGGTCACCTAGTCCACGTTCCCCCAGCAAAACAAGATCAGCGAAAAAATCAATGAAAGAATCAACGAAAGAAGTTTTACCGATTCAACTCTCCCACGAGGTGAACCTAGCTATTTAAGCATAGCAAAAAGGAATGCACCGCACCGGACTGTTTCACCTTTTGCAGGGCCACCCTCTCCGATACTACTCCATTGCGTCTAGTTCAAACTCGTTCGTCGGGAGCGGGCCATAAATATGTGCGGAAAAGTCCATTTCCTCGGAATAATTATGCATGTATGGCTTAGGAAACCAGGTTTAGCTACCCCTTTAGGAATTTTAAGCTTTGGGGGTGCAAAAAGGTGTAACACAACAAGGATTTATTTGGGTCTGGGAGAGTTAGGTATCAATTCAGCATATGTTTTAGGGGGCGCAGAGCTTGGGATATAGAATACCGGTAGCTCGAGGGAGCTAAACCTACAGCGCTGGTACAAGTACTAGTACAGAGGGTCGGCACGAGTTCTTGTGGTGGTGGTTTGAGGCTCAAAAACACATTGATGTTGGTAAAGTACCAGTACTTTCATGCTACTTCATCGCATGTCACAGGTACTTCCAGACCACAACTCCCAGATGGGCTGCCGATGTATCCCAACGGCAAGGATTTAAAAAGACAGGAAAATCACATCGCCCCAATTCTGTTAATTGACTACAGTACGGTAACTTATCGTCCAACTTGCTAATCCGCCTAGTTATCAGATTAACCAGCCAGCCCAAACCAGACAATATTCCCAACTCATCCCTTCGCCAATACTCTCTCTTCATCCATAACTTCAGCCCCAGCTCAAAAGCAATCCCAACTCCTACTTCTTCCCCTTGACAACACTCACTGCCCAATATTTGAGCTACGCATCACACAAGTAATGCACGGAAACTCAGAAACCCCCGAACACGTGCATTCTTCTATCCAGCCCGATTTATCGTCAGCCACAAAATCTTATAAACGAAACCTTCATGACTAGCAGCTAGGGAAAAATAATAACTCTAGCTAGCTTCTTGACGGAGGTCAATGGGAATTATGGTTGGGATAGCACTCACCTTGGCCTTGACACCCCTGACAATCCGGATCCTGGCAGTCTTGCGTGTCGTTCTGAAATTGACCAAATCGACTGTCCCCCCCACCCGACTGATCAAATTGCCCCGGGCTCATGTCTTGTACGGCGCCAAAATGGAACCCAGCCTGGGCCGCGGCCGCCTGGCTACTGCTTCCCACTTGGAGTGGAATACTATTGGTAGCCGAAGGATGGCTAATCTGTGTTTTGCTTGAACCTGCTTGGGGGTTTGCCGCTGCTCCCTTCCCCTTCCCCTTCATGTTTCCCTTCCCCTCATCCTCTCTCAGATACTGCCATTTGGCCAGCTTCTTTCTGTACGATCGCATGCTAAAAAATTAGTATCGTCAGTCTTCTCGTATGCTTTCGTTAGATTGGGGTTGGGAGGATCGCAACAGCACTTGCTAGGTAGATATAACCTCGTGAAATAGAAATCAACCTACCATGGACTCCTCTCCTGCCCTGGACTCCTCCAAAATCCGTTCCTCTCCAAATACTCCATAACTTGAGGGAGCGTCCAACCCCGGACGACATAGTGGTGGTAGATGACCTCTTTTACTGACTCCCAATTATACATTTTGTTTTCGAATGTAGTAGTTAAAAGAAGCTTCCTAAGATAAAAAGAAGGAGACAGAGAGAAAGACAGAAAGGTCAATCGAAAATTGGTTAAAAGCTGCTCGGTGTTCTGAAAGCAATTGCTGTGAGAACTGATGTGGACAAGCACTTCACGGGAGAGCAGGCTTTTATATCCAAAGCTTGAAATTCACAACAGCAGACCTCTCTCCATCCATTTGATCGCGCCTCCCTCCCTCCCTCCCTCCCCCCTTCTTCGCCATTCGACCACACTGTATGTTGTGCCAGTCATGGAGGCCAATGAGCTCCCTCTATCCAACAATTATCCCACGCTGAGCAATATTGCACTCCAATTGCTTGAGATGGGACACGTACTCGGCCAACTTCTCCCTGTTCATCCTTCCTCTCCTTCTTTTGTCCGGAGTGAGTGTATCAAAGTGTGGAAGCTGAGTGGGTCAGTCAATTGGTTCCACGGCGTTCGTACTCGAAGGCTGTCGGATTTCTACAGTCGTTTCGAAATTACACTTTACTTTTCCTGCTTGCTTGCTCACTTACATAGGACCTACCCACATAGTGCATGGACTTCTAGCCCCATATCTAGAAGGGGAAAAAGGAAGAACAGGAAGAACAGGAAGAGATTGGAAGGGATTGGAAATCAACTGAAATGTAAAAGGACAAGAAATGATCAGCATGATTGGTGCGTTCAGAGCAGGCGGGCAGAGAAAAAGGAGGGCCAAGTATTCTGACTACAGTAAAGTGAAAGCAACAGTGCCCTATATGCACGATATTTACGTTATACCCGAGAGAACGAAATCGTCAACGAGCATGAAAATACAGCCCCCACCCCCGATACTGCTGATACTGCTCGCAGCACGCAAGGATTTATGGGAAAACCGAAGCATTGGTAGCCGAGAACTAATCAAGGATTATCACTCAAGCCAAGTACGAGTACAGCATATATCTCCTGTGACATATATTTCTCACGCTTTATTTTTCCAATTGATATATCACATACAATGGTCAGAAATGCGAGAAGTTCCGCCACACAAATCATTGGCAATTGCCTTAACTGCAAGTTCATGTTAAGTTACGTCCATGATTGAGTGTGTCTATGCATATCCACCTAGCCTTTTGTGCTTCCTGCTAAGCTATTGAAAATTACCCTCTTCTTCGCCCTCCCCACCGGCCCCCTATGATTGCGTGATATTCTCTCTAAGCTGAAGAAGAATGCCTGCCGCAGTGCGCATCTCAACCCTGCCTTATCCTCTTGCGAAATGCCTTTCCCTTAACATATTGAACCGACCATCCAAATAGTTGAGAAAGTTCCCCTTCCTCGAAGAGGCCCCTGTTTGTATTTAACGTAAGACGAGTGGCAACCTCCAAAGCAGAAGCTGGAGGCAGTTTCCTCTTTTTCGAGGTATAGCCCATACTCCCAGGTGCAAGTTTCCCAATTGCAACTTCAGCTGAAGTCGTCATGCTATGGGCTTTTTTTATTTTTTATTTTTTATTTTTTATTTATCCCCCCACATCCTCCCCTCCGCTGCAGTAGGCATGGATATGTTAAAAGCAAATATAGAGTGGGTTAAATGGAAAGAGGGAGGAGGGGGAAGGTTGGTCATTTCTTGCTCCGCAGTTTCCCTAGTCAGATAAGCCTTTGCCTACCACAGTTATTACAAGCCCGCCAACGTGGCTATCACTCCAATTCCACACTCAGTTTACCCCAGCTAAAATCAGAATAAAAACCACGAAGCGCTATGCCCCATCCAAGGATTTTCTCTCAGTGTTTTTATACCACAAGCTAGTGGTAAATTAAGCCAAGTGAGGTTTGTAGGGTCTATGACGGAGGAGTGCTTTGCGATCCCACAAGTACTACACAGCGCCGATTTAGGGGGGGTTGCGATGTATGTAGTCAGTGCCATAACAAGGATCACTCGAAAAAAGAAATGTGCACAAGAGAAGACCGATTGCGGAAATGTGCACCGTATGCTTGTTGTTCATACCTAGTGCCTCCGAGTTTTTGTTTTTATTTTTATTTTCAGTTTCGTTCAATTTATTTCATCCATCCAGCGTATGCCCACAGATCTTTTTCTTTGTGGCGTCTGTACCGCATCAGTGGTCACTCGAAAGTAGTTATTCTAACTATCGGTAGGGATATAAACAAGGCTCGAGGTAACTAGTTAATAGGAAGATATACCGGTAGTTTTAACTATATCCTAAGAGTAAGGCGCATCTCTGGTTAGCTAACAAGAGACTTAAACAAAAAAAATCTCACATGAATAAATTGTTTAGTTTAGGCTCCCCTAGACGTTGGCATAACCCACCAATTCACAACATTCAAAGTCCCGAACGGAGAATTTTTGGGTTCGAAGGGACATTGCCCTACATCGCGTCTAAGCCTGCTCAAACGAAATATTCTTTCAGTAATTACCGCCTATCGTACGGTTTATCGAATATTTTCTTCCTTAATGAGGAGGGGAGACAAGGGAAGGGTATACTTACTCAAATAACAGCGGACACAGAAACGTGTACCAATTGCATTAATTTACTGTCCCAAATGTCATGGCAAGCAGTTTGTTCAACCCTCCACGGGCCCCACGATCTAGGTAGTGTTACGCTCCGAGAATGGTGAGCTCCTGCCGTGTAGTTTCCGGTCACATAGTGAACTCTTCTTTTCTCCTTTTTGCCCGATTTTCTCTTCTTATTCTCCCCCTCGTCCGTTTTTGATTATCCCTCCTTTTCATTTTTGCCTTCAGGAGGCGTAGGTGATTTTGAAAAGAGAGAAAGATAAGAAACAATAGTTGAATTTCACTCCAAGGGCTAGAGAGGCTCGAGGGGGTCTGCGGCGAAGCCACGATGTGAGCAAAAACCAGATCACCAAGGTGAACCCATTGAGTTGCCAGCTCTTCGCGTACACCACATGAGTTTTTGTTTTCTTCAAAAGGTTTACCGGTATTCTCGAGTTGCTTCGCGTCGATTTCTGTTGTGCTCGGATTAGATGATACTTAGAGAGGTCTGTGCTTTTCCAAAAAAAGACAAAAGAGTTTTTGAATACGGTTAACAAAACACCCATGTCAGCCTATTCTCCTCCATCTCGGCACTCTAAGCCAAAAGTAGGTGAAAACCTATCCCCTTTTCAGCGTTTTGATATAAAAATACTCCTATCTATCATATTTGTTTGAAGTAGTTTTAGTTATAAAAAGAGGCAGGTTCCTGAAAAGTTCGGGCAGATACCGGTAGTGCTCCCCTCGAATACATATAACCCATAACCTATTGATATTCTTCCTCTTTTCCCCCTAGCCTAGCTTGAGGTATGCAGTGCACCAAACGATCTCTGTCAACACAGAGATGGCCCCCAAACCCTCCAATGTCCAGACCCCCAATGATCAAATTACTGTTCCCTCTAGCAGCTCACGTCAAATCGGAATTTCAGAGCTAACAAAAAGCAAATGCGTTTGATGTCAAGCACATGGAAAAAAAAAATATGAAAATAAAAAAAGTAGACCATCTGCAAACACCTCTCCGCCCTAAGCTTGCAGCATACATACCTTATCTATTATTAACGTAGACAAGGCTGTGGCTTTGGGTGAATGACGGGGAAAGATATATGCCTCATACGAAGTTTTCCTACAGGTTTTGTTTTTATTTTTATTTTTTTAAGCTGGACTTATGTCGGTAATTTGGAAGGGGCGAGAGAGAAGCAGTTCAAATCTCAAGTCAAGAACTGCTCTTGTTTGGCGGCCACTGTACAGCAGGCCCTGCTGTAAAAGGGAGAAGTTCCACTTCCCTTACAGACATAACCCCAATGTACTATAGGAGGCACCGAACCCGCCCGGTGGAGGATGCATGAATCTGAGGAGGCTCGCGTCGAGTGATTCTAAGTGAGTTACGAGTACAGAGGGCTAGATATAGGGTTAGGGTATATTAAGTTTGATGAACCGGTGGTCCTGCCGAATCTGATCATGCCAGCAACAATAATAAATGAAGCTCAATGGATGGGGTTAGTATCCGGCTGGCTGAGGTGGTGTTATCATGGCTATCGTCAGGGTGATAGGAACACAATCAATCGAAAATTTTCTTAAGATAAGTCGCCTGCCGCTCTGTTATGTCGGGCTATAGTGGCCCTGAAGGGGTACAGTAGTAATCGTTGGTTTGTGAAGGAGGGGTTCTGGATCGAGGGGCTCCCATGGATGTCTGATCGAGTACGGTAACTACGGTAATTCGACAGCAGTTTAAAGCATTACTAGCACAATCAGTCTACTCCCTGGCATTCGGTTTGACAACATAGGATTTAATGAGTGAGAAATGAAGGAAAAATCGAAAGCGAAGATCGAAAAGAATAGCAACAGAGAAGAAAACATCACCCTTTCCTGTCTGGTCTGCCACGTCTGCTTGGCCTCAATGCGCCGCGAAATGTGGGAAATAAAGTCCCTATTTTTCGCTGGTTTGTTTCTACTGCGTCACGACAGCATGCCTTGACCGAGCATTCCGAGAGATCGACGAGCACTGCAAAGGGGAAGGGAAGGAAGGGGGAGGGAGAAAGTTGGATGGAGTTGTTGACCCAGTCCTGCAATAGTTCAAATGACTGATTCCACCCTGTCACCGCTGATTTGGCTTAAGCATAAACTTATTTTTCCTCCCTTTATTCTCTATACAACCCTATTGCTGCGGGTGCCTTGTATCGTGTGAAAGTTCTGCTTCAATGCTGGTGGCGGGTTTGGCATATGCTGTGTTGTCGGTAAAAAAAAAAGGGGGGGGGGGTCACTTCGGTGTCTGATTGACGTGCTTCCCGAATCGCTCGGAATTGTTTTCATTCGGTGTCCTGATGATAGCCTGTTACGGCGGAGTTAGGACTGGTTTGATATTTCGCCTGCTCGATCGCCGAGTATGCCGTGCGGGTAGGGCTGGCTATGCTACTGTGGGCGATTTGATTGAAGACAGTTCATCCTACTGCCTCCAAGAGATAGAAATCGAACGTCAACGTGAAAAGCAGCCCGGTGTGGAGTTGTAGGAGACGTGTATGAAACTTATCACTTACGCGTTGGAATGGGCTCAAAGATATTTTGATCACGCTCTATGAACAGTACCGGTATGCAATAAGCATGACAGGAGGTCTCTGCTCCTGATACAGGCAATACAGTAGCCTCATTCTGTAGGATACAAAGATATCGTAATGTTTTAGGCGGTGCTGTCCCTTTCTGTGAGTAGTGAGCTGCGAAGCGTGCAGGAGGCGGCTGGTATCAGAGGCCGCGGGCGATAAGAGATCCACCGGTTTCAGAACGCCATCCTCTGGTCTTCATTTTTACGGCCTAATTATTCCAACAGTTTACCAATTCTGAAGAAGGTTATGCCGACATCATGTTTTTTTTCGGAACCAGAGTTCAAAAATCGACTGTCGGTTGTTCTTCATGCGGCGAAGGAAAAATATCTCCCAAATCGTCCGCCGAACTGCGATGCCACTCTGGCAATCAATGCGGTACGTTTGTTCCATGAGTACCGTACTGCGGCGCTCTCTCCCGCTTCCGAGGCCCCTGAAGGAGAGCTTTGGGCTAAAAAAGGTTCGGGGCAGGGTCAGCCCATATACCGGTAATATATGAAATCACTTTGCAGGGAAACGTCGATCGGTATCAAATCGCCGCGCTGGCCCAGCGGAGGATAGAGCCTCGCCGTCATGAGGATCCTATGCGTAAAACAAGGCGCCCAGTAAGAGATAGAGAAATCTCTTTTATATCTGCCCTTTCAGAAAAGATGAATGTAAACCGAAGCTGCAACCGCACCAGAGAAATGCCTAGGAAACCGGGGAACACGTCGATGTTTTTTTCACCTAGGAAGCGTTCCTGTTAATCTATTTGAGTATACATCCCATACGTATTGTACGCACAGGAGTTCCGGGTTTCCAGAGCCCAGCGTCCAAAAAGGAAGATGGTGCTGCAGTTCACGGGATGGTTTTGGTAATCTGTTCTCTATAGTCTCACACTATTGCGGCAGGATAAAATAGGCTGCGGTGTCTAGCTGTTTCTTTCTTTCTTTCTTTTTGCTGTTATCCCATCCCCAGTCCGCATTGTGACGGCAGTAATCCTGGCTAGGTGATCCCGGAATTTGGTGGTAGGCAATTGCTTTGCGAACTGCGAGTGCAACAGATTCCTGTACTTTGTTTTTTGGTTCGCCCGCTTCTCTTTCTCTGATGGGCACAGCATAGGAGACACGCCAGAGTGGTCTTCCATATCACGTCCTAGCTTGGAATAACTCACATACTGCATGTGGTTGTCTTCCCCTAGACATTTAGATTCCGGCCTGTATTAGTGAAAAAAATGAAGGAAAAAAAGGAAGAAAAACAACACGGAAAATAAAGAAAAATGGTTAGGATGTGCTGTGTGCCAGGCGCCTTTTCACTCTCTATGAGCCTACCGGTATGGGAATTATGGATTGGTTGGGGCGATCTGTTTCCACGGTAGATAGTTGATATATGTGACAGCCTCCTCCCTGCATCCCACTTGCCGCAAAGCAAAAGGACTTTGATCAGGAGTAACCTATGATAGCTGCAGGATTATGCACTTGGATGGGGGTACCATAAGCTAACTTATGGGAATTGGTACATTCAGAAGCCGTTGGAATACTTGTGAAGCACAAGTACAAGTACATGGGCGGAGCGGGCCTGGGGGGTTGGATCTCTGGTACCAAGTACCAAATACTTGGGGTACTTGTCTTGTGGGGTCGCCTACGGTACTCGAGTACAAAAGCGCTTGTTTCGCTTCGGGACATTCAACCAATGCCAAGCCACACGCTCCCCTAGTGTACCGTTTCACGGAAACAGAAAAAAACAACGAATCGAATCACCATACTCGGGTGGCCACTCTGTGGCCTTTGCACGGCACTTTCAAATCACGGATGCGTTTCTGGCTCGCGTTTCCCTCCGAAACCATTTGTGCTGAAACTCCCACTCCTCCGTCCCCGCGTTTCTTTTCATTGTAACTCGCGAGTTTGTTCGCCTCTGGGCTTGAGCAAACATCGCCCACCATGCCAATCAGCATTCCCCGCACATTAATCCTGAGAGCAAGAGGTCTTTCTCGGTTACTAGCTGTCAGGAGACAATCAACCAAAACCACAGACACCGATAAATTCAAGAAGAGCTTTCGAGGACAATTATACGACTCTACGGCTCAACGGATACAGAATGAAAGAGCAGCATTGATGAATGCGAAGCTCCGGAGCGGGTCTACCGAGGGACAAACGGGTTCCGAGAAAGTTAGTGGCACTCTTGCTGGGGTTTTTGGTGAGTTTGCTCTCGACCATTTACCATCTTCCCCTAGATCCGGCTGTTCGGGATTTCTTCGATAGATTATCTCCTGATTTCGAAGAATACCTTGCTGATTTTCTCTCAAGCTGCTGTAACTGTCGCCGCCGTTTTCTATTACCTCGGTTCACTCTCCGTTCCTGCACCTCCGATAGACTCTACATCGCCTCTGAAGAAATTTCCCTCGCCGAAACATGACCTTTCTAAGTTGAACCTTGAAGCCTCGTGGACTGAGTTCGTTGCTCTTCTCGGTGCAGAACACGTATCAACAGCCAGGGAAGACTTGAGCCATCATTCAGCCTCCGAATGGTCTTCCTATCATGGAGGCGCGAAAACCCCCTTTCTCATCGTTTACCCATCAACAACCGAAGAGGTTTCTGGCATTGCCAAGATATGCCATCAGCGCCGAATCCCTATGACTGCCTTCTCGGGCGGGACCTCGCTTGAGGGTCATTTTTTTCCTACGCGTGGGGGTGTCTGCGTGGATTTCTCGCGGATGGATAAAATCCTTCGGTTGCATAAGGAGGATTTGGATGTGGTCGTGCAGCCGGCAGTGGGCTGGGAATATCTCAATGACGTTCTCGCTGAGGACGGCCTTTTTTTTCCCCCAGATCCTGGACCAGGGGCCCAAATCGGTGGTATGGTGGGGACGGGTTGCAGTGGGACTAACGCTGCCAAGTATGGTACAATGCGGGAATGGGTCTTATCTCTTACGATGGTTCTCGCTGATGGAACCGTCATAAAAACTCGGCAGAGGCCCCGCAAGTCGAGTGCTGGTTATGATTTGACAAGAATGTTCATTGGAAGTGAGGGGACATTAGGCTTTGTCACCGAGGCTACTTTAAAGCTTACAGTAAGACCTGCAAGCGAGAGTGTTGCTGTTTCGAGCTTCCCTACTATCAAAGATGCGGCAGAGACTGTCGCGGAGGTGATGGCTAAGGGTATACCTATTGCTGCGGTTGAAATCTTGGATGATGTTCAGATGAGATGTATCAATCAGAGTGGAAGCACAAGCCGAGCTTGGAAAGAGGAACCAACATTGTTTTTTAAATTTGCTGGTAACTCTCCTGCCCCCCCGTTTCACGGCTAAGCAAATATCTAAGCGTGATTTCTCGTTCGGGAAAGGAACACAGTCAGGGGTCAAAGAGCAAATCGCTTTGGTGAAGCAAATCGGAAAATCCCATCGCTCTCAATCATTTGAATTCGCCCGCAATAATGACGAGGCCCTCGAACTTTGGTCTGCAAGGAAGGAGGCACTTTGGAGTGTTATGGCCCTTCGCCGCGACGAGAATGATCAGTATGACGATCGCACTCATCTTGAGGTTTCATTCGTCTTTGCTAATCCCCTTACAGTGTTTGGACGACCGATGTCGCAGTGCCCCTCTCTCGACTCGCAGACATAATAGAAGCCACAAAAGCCGATCTCAAGGAATCCGGTCTATTAGGCAGTATGGTCGGTCATGTCGGCGATGGGAATTTCCATTGCATTTTATTATTTAACAAGAGTGAGCAGGAGGTGGCAGATGGAGTTGTGCATAGGATGATCGAGCGCGCGGTGAAAATGGAGGGGACAGTTACTGGCGAACACGGGGTTGGTCTGGTTAAGAGGGATTACTTAGAAGGCGAATTGGGGAAAGAGACGGTTGACGCGATGAGGCAGGTAAGTTTTCGCTACCT